>SAMEA3387444__coassemble_3288_pt1 | contig 9234 bp, 7 predicted proteins | sample SAMEA3387444__metabat2_low_PE_011 | metagenome-assembled genome bin SAMEA3387444 (sample SAMEA3387444) | Felis catus | biome: Faeces | place: United Kingdom | collected 2012 | reverse complement strand
GTTTGGATGTGGTCCCGACGGCAGTTTTGCAGCAAAAGGTGCAGCTGCTGCGCAAAACGTTCTTCGCACAGCGCCTTGGCGTCGTTTTGTCCGACCCACAAAACCATCATCGTGGGCGACAGCGGCAGGACGTCCTGCTCATAGCGCGCCAGCAGGCGGTCGACGGTGTCCCCGCCCACCCCTGCGTTGTAGAAGGTAAACGGCAGCTGCGGAAAATGAATGAGCAGCCGTTTGACCAGAATGTCCACATAGCTGCCCGCATAGTCCAGCGAATAACGGCGGGACGGGTCTGCGCTGTCCAGCAGGTCGGTGCGGCAGGTCAGGCTGTCGCCGAAAAAGACGATGCGCTCATCAGGACGAATCAACATACAAAGGTCAACTCCTTTTTGAATTGCTCAAACACTCCTTCTATTTTACCACCTGCCACCCTTTTTTTCGACACCTTTTTCAAATTTTTTTAACCCGCCCTTCCCTTTTTCCTCTCGATTTTGAGCAGACTGCACAAAAAACGGCAGCACTTTTTTAAAAAAGCGCTGCCGTTTCGGTTGCAAGATGTTACTTTTGATAGTATTTGATGAGTGCCTGGGTGCCGTCGTTTTCCAGTCCCTGCTGTGCCATCTTTTCATAGAGAGCCAAAACAGTGTCCAGCATCTCCAGCTCTACACCGCTCTTGCGGCTTTCCTCCTGCACAATCTTCATATCCTTGATAAAGTGCTTGATGAAAAAGCCCGGTGCAAAATCGCCTGCCAACGCACGCGGAGCCATGTTGGTCAGCTGCCAGCTGCCTGCGGCTCCTGCACCGATGGCGGAGAGCATCTTCTGCGGGTCCAGTCCTGCCTTCTGCGCATAGACCAGCGCCTCGGTGTAGGCGGCGGTTGCTCCGGCTACGGCAATCTGGTTGGCAGCCTTGGTGTGCTGTCCGCTGCCGGCAGGACCCATGAGGATGATGTTTTTGCCCATGCACTCGAACAGCGGCATCGCTTCGGCAAAGTCTGCCTCGTCGCCGCCGACCATGATGGAAAGGGTGGCGTTGCGTGCGCCGCTGTCGCCGCCGGACACCGGAGCGTCCATCACGCGGATGCCCTTTTCCTTGCCCTGCTCATACAGCTGCTGTGCCAGCGAGGGCGAGGAGGTGGTCATGTCGATGGCAAGTGCGCCCGGTTTGGCGCTGTCGAAGATGCCGCCCCGGTCGCAGAACACCTCTTTGACGTCGCTGGGGTAGCCGACCATCACAAAGATGTAGTCTGCATCCTGCACCGCCTCGGCGATGGTCTTGCAGGGGATGATGCCAAACTGCTGCTGCAATTCCAGCAGTTTTTCATAGCGATGGGTGTAGGCAGATACCGTGTAGCCGTGCTTTGCCAGATGACCGGCCTGCTGGCTGCCCATGACACCGGTGCCGATCCAGGCAACTTTTTTCTTTTCCATCTGTACATTCCTCCTGATTGTGGATTGATTTGCAAGCGGGCAGTTAGTCTGCACAAAGCGTTGCCGCTGCGCCGCTGCTTTGGTAAATTGGCTGTAAGGACTTTTGCGTTATTTTGTAAGCGGGTGGTTGGTGCAGACCACGTCGTCCGAAGGGTCCTGCACAAAGCCATTGCTTTGATAAAATTCCTGTACCGTTGGATTCGACTGACCGTCCGGCAGGAAAAAGTGTGCGGTCAAACGAGGGATGCCGCGCAGCGCCGCCTGTGTCTTTGCCCAGAGCAGCAGGTCGGGGCGCGGGATACTGCCGTCGCGGTCGATGGCAGCGGCGATGTACAAGGCGCGGTCGGGCTGAAAGCGGGAGCCGAGCACCAGCACCCGCTCGCCGTCGCCGAACACCCAGCCTGCGGACGCCATGCCGCGGCAGTTTGCCTCGTTGATGCGGTAGAAGGTGTGGTTGATGTTGAGGTACCCGCCCAGCTGCTCCTTGTGCGGCAGCAGCTGTTCGACCGCCTGCTGCGGGGTCAGCGGGTGTAGGGTTGGCAGCTGCGAAAGGCTTTGCGGCAGGCAAACGTCCGCAAGGGTGCAGGTCATCCCGCGAAAGACACTGTCCTTTTGCAGTCCGAAATTTTTAGCAAGGGCTGCGCTGGCAACATTTTTGACGCCGGTGTACATGGCAGCCGACCCACAGCCCAGCTGCGGCAGCTGCTCAAAATAGCGGCGGTAGATGGCAGTACCTGCACCCTGCCGCTGGTACTGCGGATGCACCCGCAGCAGCTCCAGCCAGGCGCTGTTGTCGTACAGCACCGTCAGCTTGCCGATGCCGATTGGTTTGCCTTCGGCACAGACGACGGTGAATTCTCCGCGGGTGGTGGTGTAGTAGTCCAGCACATCCGCAAGGTAGTGGTTGGAGCGCACCGCTGCCTGCTCGATGGCAAGGCAGTCGGGCAGGTCGGGCGCAGAAAACGCTCGGGTGGTAAATTCCATTGGCTCCTCCCCTTTTTTAGCAGTTTTTCAGATACCGGTCAAACCAGCGGGTGATCTCTTTGAGCCTTCTGACGCGGTGCTTTGGTTTGCCGTTGCGGGAAAGCTCGTGGTTTTCGCCGTGGAACAGGCAGACGCGGGTGGGAACGCCGTGCATCCGCAGGGCGGTGAACATCTGAAGGGCATCCGCCATCCAGCAGCGGTAGTCCTCGTCCGACTGGATGAAGAGGGTCGGTGTGGTGCATTTGTCGGCATATTTCAGCGGCGAACGGTTCCACATCTCCTCCGGGCTGTTCCACGGGTCGGACTGCACCGCGCACAGGTTGTGGTAGTAGCCGATGTCTGTGGTCAGGCACTTACTGATAAAGTTTGCAATCGAGCGCTGGGAGGCAACTGCCGCAAAGCGGTCGGTGTGTCCGACAATCCAGTTTGCCATAAAGCCGCCGTAGCTGCCGCCGGTCATGCCGACGCGGGCAGGGTCGATCTGCGGGTAGCTTTGCAGCACATGGTCGGTAAATTCCATCAAATCGTTGTAGTCCCACACGCCGTAGCGTTTGCCGCGGATGTCCGCAAACTCGTTGCCGCGTCCGTCGCCGCCGCGCGGGTTGCAGAAGAAGACGAAATAGCCCTCGCTTGCCCACAGCTGCATCTCGTGGAAGAACACCTCGCCGTAGACGGTCTTGGGTCCGCCGTGGACATCCAGAATAGCCGGATAGCGTTTGGAAGGGTCATAGCCGACCGGCTCGATCACCCAGCCGTCCAGCTGCACGCCGTCGCTGTCGGTGAATGGCAGGTAGTGCAGCGGAGCCACGGTGCGGCTTGCCAAAAATTCGTCGTTAAAGTGGGTCAGCTGCTGCTCGCCGCTGCCGTCCTCCCGACAGCGGTACAGCTCCTGCAAGCCGTTTTCCCGCATGGCAACATACAAAAAGGTGCCGTCAAAATAATCAAAGCAGTCGACGCTGCCGTTTACCTGCGGAGTGATCTGGGTCTCTTTGCCATCTTGGTCCAGACGCACAATGCAGGAGTTAAAGCCTCGGGTTTCGGTGTAGTACCAGGCGGTGTCGGTGGTTTTGGCGGTGGTGCCTCCCCCGTGGCGGCAGTCGGAGCCGACGCTGGAGCCCATGCTCGGGTCAAGGTCGCACAGCTGGGTCAGCGCACCGGTGTGCAGGTCGGCGGTGAAGTAGGTCGGGTTTTCGTTGGTGCCGTACCGCTCGCCGGTGGAGGCTGCGATTATCAGCTGATCGCCCATAAAGTCGGCGGCATCCACCCCATAGCGGTGCTTAAGCTGTATAGACAGCTGCTGAATCTCCGGCTGCTGCTCCGGGTGATTCAGATGCAGCAGGTACATATCGTCCTTCTGGTCGTCCATCCACTCATAGTCGTGACCGTAGTAGAGCAGCAGGTCGTCCTGCGCGCGGTAGCGGAAGGAGGAAACATTCATGTACGCAGGGCTGAGCAGCTGACACTCTCCGCTGGTCACATCGAACAGGTAGAGGCGACGGCGGCGCTTGTTGACCACACCCTTGCCGTTGGACCAGAAAGGCAGCTCGTCGAACACCTCGTAGTCCTTTTCCTCCTCGAGCGCCTGTTTGGCTTGTTCCAGCTCTTCGCCCTGCAAGCCGCTCAAATCCGGGCGGTAGTGGTCAAAGTTGCCGATAAACAGAAAGTGGGTGTCATCGACCTTTTGCAGACCGCTTGCCTTCATCGGGATGGTGAACGCCGGTTCCGCCTCGCCGCCGTGGATGTTGATGCGGTTGTAGACGGTTGTTTCCTGCGCGCCCTCCTGCTTTTTGCCGCGGCTGCGGTCGCCGGGGAACAGCAGCGTCTGGTCATCCAGCCACAAAAAGCCGCTTTCCTCCCCGCCTGCGGTCAGCTTGCGGGAAATGCCGTCCTCCAGTACCCAGATGTAGGAAAGGTAGCTGTTTTCCTTTAAGCTGGGCTGACTGACGACATAGGCTGCCGCCTTGCCGTTTGGCGAAAACGCAACCTGCGATAAACAACGAATCTGTTCAAAGTCCTGCATGGTCACCTTTTGCATGGTGATTCCTCCTTGACACAAAAGATAATGCTTTCATCAAAAGCTGTTGCTTTCATTATATAATCATTTGCTGCACGATGCAAGAGAAAAGCGGGAATTTATCTGCAAAATTTCTAATTTTTTTCACAATCGTGCAGCTGTATTTGTAGAAAACGTTCAGCAAGGGCGGTGCGAAGGGAAAAAGAAAACCGGCAGACAAAAGCGTTTGCTTTTGTCTGCCGGTTGGCTGCTTGCGCGTCTGCCTATGCAGGGGGATTATTCGGTTACAGTGAAAGCCTTGCTTGCTGTTTTGCCGTTCAGATTGATGGTGATGGTGTACTCACCTGCGGCAAGAAGCTTGCGTGTGTAGAAGTACATTCTCTGAGGATTGTCACTATCAACACTTTTGGTAAAGAATCCTTTATCCCCATTTAAAGATACGCCCATACCTTTGATGGTAATGTGTTCCAAACGAATATTCGCTGCATCACCTTCGCTGATGGTGATGTCAAAGTAGTGTGCCCCTGTAGGAACATAATAATCATCCGCTTCTACATGAAAGGAAACAATCTGGAAGGTGTCCTCCGGCTGTACCGGCGGTTCGGGTGCAACGTAGGTTGGGATTTTTTCATAGTCGTAAAAATTCATCCGGTTGCCGTATTCGTCCTCGCTGACAAAGCAGAAGTACTGGGTTTCATCGGTGAGGTTTTCCAGCTCCAGCACATTGGTGGTCTGACCGATGATGTCTACCCGGTTGCCGCCGTTGATAATCACTTCCGGCTCCTTTGGAGAGGTATCCTGCGGAATTTCGCTCTTGTCAAGCACCTTCCAGTAGAGGATGCCGTCGGTATCGGAGAAGAAAGAAACCTCTGCGGTGGTTTCGGAGGTGCGGTTGAAGCTTACAGAGCTGATTTCTGGTGCGGAGTAGTCCAGGAACGCCTTTTTCGAGGCGGTGGAACCGTCTGCAAAGGTGATGGTCAAGGTGTAGGTGTTATTGTCCTTGAGGATGGTATAAGGAGCAATCTCGACGCGGTACTCGATGTCGCTGCGTTTGGTCAGCTTACCAAGCTTAATATCGCCAAGAGGACAGGTTACAAAGAATTGGTCTAAGGTCAATTCTTCCTGCGGCGCTTCACTCAAGGTGATGTCAAAGGAGTGGTGGACCGATACTTCATCTATGTTTATATTGCTGTTGATGACCATGTCCACGATGGTGATTTCGCTCTTCTCCGGCTGCTCGGTCTTTGCCGGGATGGAGGCGGTGTAGATTTGGCTGGTGCGGTCAAAGTTGTCGACCGCCAGATAGTACAGGGTGTAGGCGGTGCCGGCATCCAGCTCGTCGATGGTGAACCGGTTGCTCTGCACCTTCATCTCAAGCTGTGTGCCCTTGGCTTTGAGCTGGTCGGCGGTCGGCTCCTCCTGCTCTTCCCAGAGGTTGCGGGTCTGGGCGGCAACCGGCTGCACCAGATAGTACAGCGAGCCTGCTGCATCGGAGACATAGGTGATTTCCACCGAGTTCTCACCGCTCCACTCAACGAACGGCTTTTCCAGCTGCGGAGCCAGCAGAGAGGTGGTGAAGGTTTTGTTGATCATGCTGCCGTCCGCCAGCTGGATGCTCAGGAAATACTCGTTGTCCGCATAGTAGGCGGTGGTGACGGTGTAGTTTTGGTTGTCCTTGGTGTAGACGTTGACGATGGTCATGTCCTTGCCCGAGCCGTTGCACAGGATTTTGATGTTCTCCTTGGTCAGCGGCTGCTCGGTAGGCAGGTTGAGCGAGAAGAGTACCTCGGCAGGCTTGGACTGGATGGAGGTGATGCGGTAGCGCTGGGAATCCGGCACAGAAGGTTTGTCCTCCGGCTTCTCCTGCGGCAGCTCTTCTTCCTGCTCTTCATCCTCATAGCGGTCGTCATCGTCCTCATCGTCATCGCGGTCATAACGGTTGTCCTCATAACGACTGTCGTCGTTCATCTGGTCACGACCGGCAGAGAGCGAGCCTGCTGTGCTGACGGTGATTTTTGCCTGGGAAATACCGCTGACTGCGTTTGCGGAAACGGTGGACACCGAGCCGATGGAAGCGGATTTTTCCGCAGTCACCTTGGCGTTTGCGTTGGTCACCTTCAGCTGGCTGACCTTGCCCTGCAACTGCACCTTGCAGGCGGCGTTGACCTTGAGGCTTTCGACCTTTGCACCCTTTTCCAGCGAAACGGATGCGGATGCCGGCAGGCTTTTGCTCAGCTGCAAGGATTGCAGCTCACCGCTGACGGTCAGCGCGGTCTGGGAGCCGAGGGTGAAGCTTCTGCTTTTTCCGGTGCTATCCTTGACAGAGACACGGATGCCGCCCTGTTTGCTTTTTCCAAGATTGATGGTCGGATTTTGCAGCGAAACCGAACGGACGACCTTGTCATTCTTTACAAACTGCATCACATTGTCGATGACCTGCAGGCTGTACTGCTGGGCGGCGGCTGCGGATTTGGAAGAATCTGCCAGCGCAAACAGGCTCAGCTGTAACAGCAGCAGCGAGGCGAGGAATACCGAAAAAAGTTTTTTCATACGCATAGGTTCCTTTCTGATGTCAGGTGGTGGTTGGTCGGATGGGACTGCACCTTTTGCCTGCCAAACAAAAGCGTTTGCTGATGCTTTTATAAGACTTTTACGGATGTTTTTATCTATTATGCAGTCTTTACTACCAAAAAGGATACCGTATTTTTTCTTTCAAATCAACTGTTGTGGTATACTTTCTTCATTTTCATTGCGGATGTGAAATCCTGCTGCTGTTTTGCAGAAACTTCTGTTAAAATTTACGACATTTTTTGGGAAGAACCCTCCGCCATCCTGCACTTTTCCGGCAGGAAAAGTGGCACGCCATGCCACACATTTGGTGCGGCATGGCGTTTTACTGCTTTTTATTTGACAGATACAATCGAGATATTTTCCACCGGCACCTTGGTCTCACCCAGGATGATGTCGCGGATCTGCACCACCTGTCCCTCCTGCAACTCGGGCGCTTTGACGATGACATCCACCTTCTCGCTTGAGCAGTAGACCATGCACTCGTCAAAGCCCTTTGCTTTGATGCGGTTTTCGATTCTGCCCTCGGTTTCGATTGCCTGCACCATCCCGCCTGCCTGGGCGGTCAGCTCATCCTTCTGTTCCTGGGTCAGGGCGGTGTCGGTCAGCATCACCTGCAATGCCTCCTGCGCCTGGTCGCGGGTCTTTTGGCGGGTCAGCCGCGCCTGCGAGAAGTATTCCCCGTCCTCCTGCGTGTTCTGGGCGACCTGCTTACTGTCGACAAACTGTGCATCACCGTAGTGCTCCTGCTCCTGCGTTTCCTCCAGCGCGCCTTCCACCGCCGTCTGCTGGGTGGTGTTGGCGGTGACCAGCTCCAGGTCCTCCCCGGCAAACTGGTAATTTAAGTAGACGGCAACTCCCAGCGCTGCCACCAGCGAAGCTAAAACGATCTGTTTTTTTCCTACAATCATGTTCATATCCTTACCTCCTGCAAGACTGTTTTTCTATGGTTTCATCGGTTGCCGGCAAACACGCAGACCTGCGTGCTTTTGATTCCCAGCACCGTTGTCACCGCCTCGGTAATCTGCTGGCAGACCCGCGCACTGTTTGCGCCCGGGCAGACCACCAGCACCCCGTTGACCTGCGCTGCCAGCGTTGCTTCCACCAGCGGGCGGGTCACACCCTGGGCGTCCCGCACCAGCACCGGCTTGTTCTGCTGCTCCTGGTCGATGGGGTAGATTTCCCCTGATGAGCGTGCGCGGCTGTTCTGCTCGCTGGCGTACACCGTCCGCGGGCTTTGGCGCAGGGTCACCATCACCTGACATTCGCCCGCGCCCTCCAGCTGCCCGAGCATCCGACCCAGATTTTCGGCAAGCTGCTGCTCGAGCGAAGCTTCCGGCGCGGTTTCGGTTGTTTGTGCGGCTGGCATCGGTCTGCCCTCGTCCTTTGGCGGCTGGCACAGCCGGGAGCAGAGGATCAGCCCCATCCCGGCAAAGCCCGCTGCCACCATCAGCCGCACCCGCTTGTGCGGGTCCTGCCAGAGGGTGCAAAGGGTCTGCCAAAAGCCTTTGAGCCACTCTGCCACCCGCTCGTACATCTGCTGCATCTGCTGTGTCCATCGCTCGGTTTGCTGTTGCTGCATTTTGCCCTTCCTCCTTTTTGGCTTTTGCTGTTCTCCCCTTGCCGCAGTTGCTGTCGGCGGTTTTGTTCCCATTCTATGCCACCAACGGCAGCGGTTATGCCTGCGCTGTGTCAAAAAAACGGTTCCGTGCCGTTTGATTTTATGCGGACTATCCCTGCGCCTCCTGCTCTTCTGTCAGCGGCAGTTCGGCTTGTTCTGCCAGCTGTTGGGCAATCCGGTCGGTCAACTGCTCTTCGAGCTGTTGAGAAATCTCCTCGGCAAGCTGCTCGGGCGGTGTGTCGACGGCGGGCAGTTCCAGCTGCGAACAGGACCGCAACTGCGAACAGGACCGCAACTGCGAACAGGACCGCAGTGGAGAAAGCACGCTGCACAGAAAAAACACCGACAGCAGCATCCGAAAGGTTTTGCCCAAAGCGTTTTGAGGCACCAGCATCCCGCAGATGCCCGCCGCTGCGATGGCAAAGCAGATGCCTGCCGCCCATTGTGTGATTGCCTGCATGGATTTTTCCCTCCTTGATTCTCTTTTGCGTTTTACTTATCTGGTACGGTCACAATGGTAACAGTATACGCCACGTTTGCGTGGCGTAGCACCCCTCTCTGGTACGGTCACCTTGGTGACCGTACACGCCACGCTTGCGTGGCGTTAACCCCTCCGCTT
>SAMEA3387444__coassemble_2817_pt1 | contig 14315 bp, 12 predicted proteins | sample SAMEA3387444__metabat2_low_PE_011 | metagenome-assembled genome bin SAMEA3387444 (sample SAMEA3387444) | Felis catus | biome: Faeces | place: United Kingdom | collected 2012 | reverse complement strand
TTCCTTTTCCTATCCGGTTTTCCTGCACTGTCTTTCATCAGAAAAAGACAGGACAGGAGTGAAAACGAATTGATTTTGTATCAATATATTAAAAAGGAGTGTACTTAAACTATGGAGCGTAAAACCCCCTTGTATGACTGCCATGTAGCTCTTGGCGGAAAGATCGTCCCCTTTGGTGGTTTCCTTCTTCCAGTGCAGTATCCTACCGGTGTTATCGCAGAGCATCTGGCGGTAAGAAAACAAGCCGGAATGTTCGATGTATCCCACATGGCTGAGCTGCTGCTCAAGGGTCCCGATGCACTGGCAAACGTCCAGATGCTGCTGACCAACGACTTTTCTGACATGGAGGACGGTCAGGTTCGCTACAGCCCCATGTGCAACGACAAGGGCGGCGTAGTGGATGACATGGTCGTTTACCGTTTCAGTGGCGAAAGCTACCTGATGGTCGTCAACGCTGCCAACCATGAAAAGGATGCCGAGTGGGTCAAGGCACATCTGAGCGGCAACGTACAGTTTGAGGACCTCTCCGACGGCATCGCACAGATCGCTTTGCAGGGTCCGCAGGCAAACGCCATTTTGGATAAACTGTGTGACAGCAAACAGCTGCCTGTTAAATACTACACCTTCACCCGTGAAATGGAGGTTGCCGGATGCAAATGCCTGGTATCCCGTACCGGCTACACCGGTGAAGACGGCGTAGAGCTGTACTGCGCATCCGAGGATGCTGTTAAGCTGTGGAACGCTCTGCTGGAAGCCGGCAAAGAAAACGGTCTGATCCCATGCGGACTGGGTGCAAGAGACACCCTGCGTCTGGAAGCCGGAATGCCTTTGTACGGACATGAGATGAACGACGAGATCACTCCCAAGCAGACCGGTCTGGGAATGTTTGTCAAGATGGACAAAGCAGATTTCATCGGCAAAAAGGCAATGGAAGAGATGGGTACCCCATCCATCAAACGCTGCGGTCTGAAGATCACCGGCAGAGGCATTGCCCGTGAAAACTGCCCGGTCTATGTCGGCGACAAGCTGATCGGTCACACCACCTCCGGCACCCACTGCCCATTCTTAGGCGGCGCTTATGCAATGGCAATCGTTGAAAAAGAACCGGCTCCACTGGGCGCACAGGTCGAGGTGGAAATCCGAGGCAAACGTGTCACCGCCGAGGTCATCAAAAGCCAGTTTTATAAAAGATAACCATCATTCAAGCTGAATATTTTAAACACACTAAAATCTTTACCGTTTATTTCAAGGAGGACTTTTACTATGAGCAATCCAACCAATCTTCTTTATGCAAAATCTCACGAATGGGTACAGGACATGGGCGACGGCAGCTACCGCATCGGTCTGACCGACTACGCGCAGGACCAGCTGGGCGACCTGGTATTCGTAAACCTGCCTCAGGAAGGCGACGAGGTTGAGGTTGGCGCTGCTTTCGGCGACGTTGAATCGGTAAAAGCTGTTTCCGATGTATACAGCCCGGTTTCCGGCGTTGTCTGCGCAATCAACGAAGAACTGCTCGACCATCCTGAACTGATCAACCAGGACGCTTACGGCGCATGGATGATTCAGGTCAACGAAGTTTCCGATAAAGAGGAGCTGCTCTCCTCCACCGATTACGAAGCTCTGCTGAGCCAGGAGGCATAACACCATGGGATCTTACGTTCCTTCTACCTTGCAGGAACGGCAGGAGATGCTGGAATCCATCGGGCTGTCCAGCATCGACCAGCTGTTCTCCCATATTCCCGATGAGCTAAAGCTCAAAGGGGAGCTGAACCTTCCATCGGGTATGTCCGAGCTGGAAGTCAGCAGCGCAATGAAAAAAATTGCCGCTAAAAACGTTGTATTCGGCTCCATCTTCCGCGGTGCCGGCGCATACGACCACTATATCCCTTCCATTGTAAAAAGTGTGACCGGCAAAGAGGAATTCCTCACCGCCTACACTCCTTATCAGGCAGAGATCAGCCAAGGTGTGCTCCAGTCGATTTTTGAATACCAGACGATGATCTGCGAGCTGACCGGCATGGATGTTTCCAATGCCTCGGTCTACGACGGAGCTACTGCTGCTGCTGAAGCGGTCAATATGTGCTGCGAGCGCAGCCGTAAAGTCGTTTTCTGCTCCGCTGCCGCTCACCCGGACACCATTGCCGTTGTGAAAACCTACTGCTGGGCTGCCGGACACGAGCTGGTCCTGCTGCCTGTCAAGGACGGCAAGACCGACCTGGATGCTATGGCATCCCAGCTGGACAAAAAGACCAGCGCCTGCCTGTATCTGCAAAGTCCAAACTTCTTCGGACAGCTCGAAGAGATGGAAAAGGCAGCCGAGATGATTCACTCGGTCGGCGCCAAGCTGATTGCCGGCTGCAATCCGATTGCACTCGGACTGCTCAAAACCCCTGCGGAGCAGGGCGCTGACATCGCAGTCGGCGAAGGTCAGCCTTTGGGTATGCCGCTTTCCTTTGGCGGTCCTTACCTGGGCTTCATGGCTGCTACCCAGGCAATGATGAGAAAGCTGCCGGGCAGAATCGTCGGTGAAACGGTCGATGTCGATGGCAAACGCGCCTTCGTCCTCACCCTTCAGGCAAGAGAGCAGCACATCCGCCGCGAAAAAGCCTCCAGCAACATCTGCTCCAACCAGGCGCTGTGTGCGCTGACCGCTTCGGTTTACCTGGCTACCGTTGGACCGGACGGACTCAAACAGGCAGCTTCCCTGTGCTACCAGAAAGCACATTATCTGGCACAGCAGCTCTGCTCGATTCCGGGTGTCAGCCTGCGTTACAGCGGCACATTCTTCCATGAATTTGTTACCGACCAGAAGGATTCTGACAAACTGCTTTCCGCTTTGGAACAGCAGGGTATTTTGGGCGGTTATCCTCTGGCAGACGGCGGTATCCTTTGGTGTGCAACTGAAAAGAACACCAAAGAAGAGATGGACCGCGTGGTCGAAATCATCAGAAAGGAGCTTATGTAATGCAACTGTTATTTGAACGCAGCCATACCGGCAGAAAATGCACCATCCTGCCGGCGTGCGATGTCGCGGTTGAGCTGCCGGATGCTTCCCTTTGCAGGGCACAGGCTCCTCACCTGCCTTCTTTAAGCGAAAACGAAATCAGCCGTCACTACACCGAACTTGCAAAACAGACACACGGTGTCAACGACGGATTCTATCCTTTAGGCTCCTGTACCATGAAGTACAACCCAAAGGTCAACGACGAGATTGCCTCCCTCCCCGGTTTTGCTGCAATCCACCCGCTCCAGCCGCAGAGCACTGCACAAGGCTGCCTTGAGGTGATGGACCTTGCCCGCAAATACCTGTGCGAGATCACCGGCATGGACGATATGACCTTCCAGCCGGCTGCCGGAGCACACGGCGAGCTGACCGGTCTGATGCTGATCAAAGCCTACCATCAGGCAAACGGTCACTTTGAGCGCACCAAAATCCTGGTCCCGGACTCGGCACACGGCACCAACCCTGCTTCTGCCACCATGGCAGGATTCCAGGTCGTCAGCATCCCTTCTCTGGAAAACGGCTGCGTAGACCTCGATGCGCTGCGCGCTGCTGCTGACGAACACACCGCCGGTCTGATGCTGACCAACCCGAACACCGTCGGTCTGTTTGACCCGAATATTGCGCAGATCACCGACATCATCCATCAGGCAGGCGGTCTGTGCTACTACGACGGAGCCAACCTCAACGCCATCATGGGCATCGTTCGTCCCGGCGACACCGGCTTCGACGTTGTTCATTTGAACCTGCACAAGACCTTCTCCACCCCGCACGGCGGCGGCGGTCCCGGTTCCGGTGCAGTCGGATGCAAAAACATCCTCAAACCGTTCCTGCCATCCCCGACTGTGGTCGGCGAAGAAGGCGCGCTGCGCCTGGAGCAGGATAACCCACAGAGCATCGGCGCTGTCAAAGCCTTCTACGGCAACTTCCTGGTGGTCGTTCGCGCTCTGACCTACCTGATGACCCTGGGCAAAGAGGGTGTGCCGGAGGCTTCCTCCAACGCAGTCCTCAACTGCAACTACATGATGAATCATCTCAAGGATGTCTATGACATCGCTTTTGATACCGGTTGTATGCACGAATTTGTTATGACCCTTGCAAACCTCAAGAAGGAAAAGGGCGTATCCGCTATGGACGTCGCCAAAGGTCTGCTGGATAACGGCATCCATCCGCCGACAATGTATTTCCCATTGATTGTGGAAGAGGCTTTGATGGTAGAACCTACCGAAACAGAGCCAAGAGAGGTGCTCGACCACGCGATTGCCGTTCTGCATGAAATCTACCAGACTGCGCAGTCCGACCCTGAAAAGATGCACCAGATGCCGTTGCACACCCCTGTCCGCCGTCTGGACGAGGTAGGCGCTGCAAGAAATCCACGTCTTCGCTTTACATTTTAATCCATCCCCATCTTCTGGAGGAAATCTGATATGATCAACAGGCTTTCTTATTTCATCAGCAGCTCGACCAACCCATACTTGAACCTGGCTGTTGAAGAATATCTTTTGGAAACCGTTAAGCCCAATCAGCTGATCCTATACCTCTGGCAGAATGAACGCACCGTTGTAATCGGCAAAAACCAGAACGCCTGGAAGGAATGCCGGTTTCAGGAGCTCGAAGCCGACGGCGGGCATCTTGCCCGTCGTCTCTCGGGCGGCGGTGCGGTTTTTCATGACCTGGGGAACCTCAATTTTACCTTTTTGATTCCCAGCAGCGACTACGACCTTTCCAAGCAGATGTCGGTTATCCTGGAAGCAGTCCGCAGCCTTGGCATCGACGCACAAAAAAGTGGCAGAAATGATGTAACGGTAGACGGCAAAAAGTTTTCGGGCAACGCCTTCTGTCAAAAAGGAGGCAACTCCTACCACCACGGCACCCTCATGCTGCGGGTGGACACCCAAAAGGTTGCCCGCTACCTCAATGTTTCCGAAAAGAAGCTGCGCTCCAAAGGCGTTTCTTCCGTCACCTCGCGGGTGTGCAACCTGTGCGACTTTATTCCCGACCTGACCCGTGAACAGATGCAGCAGGAGCTGCTCAAAGCACTGTCCCATGTATACGGCTTGGAACCGGAAGCAATGGATGACCAAAACTTTGATACCAAGCGGGTAATGTCCCTTTACAGCCGCTATTCCTCCTGGGATTGGCTGTATGGACGCAAAATTCCCTTCACCTGGCTGCGGGAAGAGCGGTTTGACTGGGGAGAAATACAGCTTCAGCTCAACATCGACAACGGCATCATCGAAGATGCCGCTCTTTATTCTGATTCTTTGGACGAACGTTTCATCGAAAGAATCGCACCCTGTCTGAAAGGCTGCCGGTTTGAGCCGGATGCAGTGCTAAATCGACTGTTGCAGTTGGAAGAACTGACCCAGACACAACAGCAGCAGCTGGAGCAGATTGCCAGTCTGACCCGGCAGGACAGCAAATAATCGATTCATCGGACCATTTACCACTTTTTGTAGGGGGATTATGTCATGAAAGAATATCAGCTCATTGTCATCGGTGCCGGTCCTGGCGGCTATGAGGCAGCTATCCGTGCTGCACAGCTTGGATTAACCACCGCTCTGATTGAACGCCGGGATGTCGGCGGCACCTGTTTGAACCGCGGCTGCATCCCCACCAAAGCGATGCTCCATTCCGCACAGCTGTACCGCGAGGCGGCAAACTTCGAGCTGTTCGGACTTCACACTGAAAACACTTCCTTTGATTGGGCAAAGGTGCATCAGCGCAAAAATGACGTTGTTGTCAAACTCAGAACCGGCATCGAACAGCTCATCAAAGCAAATAAAATAGATTTTTTTAATAATTCTGCTTCCATTTTGGGGAAAAATGATGTACAATTAGACCAAGGCGAGGTCATTCGAGGAGAAAATATTCTCATTGCTACCGGGTCTGTCCCTGCCCGTCCGCCGATTCCCGGTCTGGACCTGCCAAATGTGGTCACCAGCGACGAGCTGCTTGACGACCCACACTTCACCCAGGCAGATTCCCTTGCCAAGGAGATTCTGATTATCGGCGGCGGCGTCATCGGCGTTGAGTTTGCCAGCGTCTTCTCTTCCTTTGGTTGTCATGTCACCATCGTGGAAGCTATGGAGCGTATCCTGCCGACCATGGATCGCGAAATTTCCCAGAGCCTAAATATGGTGCTCAAAAAACGCGGTGTCAGCATCCACACCGGAGCGATGGTCGAAAAGCTGGAGCAGGACGAAAACGGTCTGGTCTGCCACTTTACCGAAAAGGGCAAGGCACAGGCTGTACCGGCACAGCAGGTTCTGGTTGCCATCGGCAGACGTCCCAACACACAGGGATTGTTTGCAGAAGGATTTGAAGTTGCCTGTGAACGCGGCAGAATCGTCACCGATGAAAACTTCCGCACCAGCGTGGATTCCATCTACGCCATCGGAGATGTCACCTCCAAAATCCAGCTTGCACATATGGCAAGCGCACAGGGCATCTGCGCTGTCCACACCATCGCCGGACAAAAACCGCCGATTGACCTGCGTTATGTTCCCGGCTGCATCTACACCGACCCGGAGATTGCCTCTGTCGGCATCACCGAGGACGAAGCAAAGCAGCAGGGCATCCCTGTGAAAAAAGGCAAATTCCTGATGACCGGCAACGGACGCTCTCTCATCGACGAACAGGAGCGCGGCTTCATCAAGGTGCTTGCTCACCAGGAAACCGATGTCATCCTCGGCGCACAGCTGATGTGTTCCCGCGCGACCGACATCGTGGCAGAACTTGCCACCGCCATTGTCAACGGTCTGACCTGTGCCCAGCTTGCCGGCGTCATCCGCCCGCATCCAACCTTCTGCGAAGGAGTCACCGAGGCAGTTGAGGATGTACACGCAATGGCAATCCATCTTGCACCTAAAAAACGTTAAGGTTTTTTATGATTTTATTATTTCTAAGGAGGCTTTTTTGAATGGTTAAAGACGTTATGAACTTCATCACACAGAGCGACCCGGAAGTGGGCAAAGCAATCGAAGCGGAATATGCCCGCCAGAAACGCAACATCGAGCTGATTGCTTCTGAAAACATCGTTTCCGAAGCTGTTATGATGGCAATGGGAACCGTCCTGACCAACAAGTATGCAGAAGGTTTCCCGTCCAAGCGCTACTACGGCGGCTGCGAGTGCGTGGATGTCGTTGAAAATATCGCCATCGAAAGAGCGAAAAAACTGTTTGGCGCCGACCATGCCTGCGTACAGCCTCATTCCGGCGCAAGCGCCAACCTGGCTGTTTACTTTGCACTGATCAAACCGGGCGACACCGTTCTGGGACTCAACCTGGCTCACGGCGGTCACCTGACCCACGGCAGCCCGGTCAACCTGTCCGGCACCTACTACAACTTTATCCCATACAGCCTGGACGACAGCGAGCGCATCAACTATGATAAGGTTCGCGAGCTGGCTCTTGAGCACAAACCAAAGCTGATTGTTGCCGGCGCTTCCGCTTACCCAAGAGAGATCCGCTTCGACAAATTTGCAGAGATCGCCCATGAAGTCGGCGCATACCTGATGGTCGATATGGCACACATCGCCGGTCTGGTTGCTGCCGGTCTGCATCAGAATCCGGTTCTGTATGCGGATGTTGTCACCACCACCACCCACAAGACCCTGCGCGGTCCAAGAGGCGGTCTGATCCTGTGCAAGGAAGCTCTGGCAAAACAGATCAACAAGGCTGTATTCCCGGGCACACAGGGCGGTCCATTGGAGCACATCATCGCTGCCAAAGCAGTTTGCTTCGGCGAAGCGCTCAAGCCGGAATTTAAAGCATACCAGCAGCAGGTCATCAACAACGCACAGGCATTTGCCAAAGCGCTGACCGATGAAGGCTTCCGTCTGGTATCCGGCGGCACCGACAACCATCTGATCCTCATCGACCTGCAGAACATGAACATCACCGGCAAAGAGCTGGAGAAACGTCTGGACGAGGTTTATATTACCGCCAACAAGAACGCTATCCCGAACGACCCACAAAGCCCATTCGTCACCAGCGGTCTGCGTGTCGGCACTCCTGCTGTCACCACCAGAGGCTTCAAGGAAGAGGATATGGTCAAGGTCGCTCACTTCATCAAGCTGGCTGCTACCGACTTTGAAAACAAAGCGGATGAAATCCGTGCCGGTGTCACCGAGCTTTGCAGCAAATATCCAATCTACGAATAATCCATCGCAAATAAAAAGCACTCCCGATATAGGAAACTATATCGGGAGTGCTTTTTGCTGTTACTCATTTTCTGTTAAAATTCCTGCGCGCACCTTTTCTTCATAAAGCCTATCCTGAAGTGGGAAGGTGTACTGAATAAAATCCATCCGGGAAAAGATTTCACGCAAAGAAGGGTCCAGGCAGAGCAGGTCCTCCCGGCACTGCGGCAGGCTCCTTTGACAGGTCAGCGAGGAATAATCCATCGCCGGATCGCGTCCTGCGACAGCTCTGCCCAGTCGATGACCGCAGTCAGCTCTCCCCGCTGCGGGTCGCACAGGATATTGGCAGCGCCCAAATCTCCGTGGACGGCACAGCGCTCTTCCGGCGATGGATGGGAGAGATAATCTTCAAACCGACCGCTCACCTGCCGCTGCTCCTCTCGGCTCATCTGCGCAAAAAGATACTGCTGTATCTCCCGATACAGTTTTGCAAAGTCCATTGGCTCTTTGCACGCTGCCGGAAGGCTGCATAGATAGCAGGTGTCAGGCTCACCCCGCGCAGCAAGCGGTAAGCACAGAAAGCTTCGCCCAGCGGCTGCTCCAGATGCACCAGCAGATACTCCGGCACAGCTACCGAAAGGACGTGTGACAGCTTCTTTGTATAGGTGATTTCCTCTTTGAGGCTTTGCAGGGCAATCCTGTTTTTCGGAAATTTATACGCCACCCCGCTGCCATCGGTCACAATCAACCCATTAGCTCCCTCTCCAACCAGCCTGAGCTGTTCTACTTTAACACCCAGCACCCTTGCACAGCGCTCCAGTGTGGGTCCCGGACGCTCTCTGTCGTTCATCGGTTTCTCCCCTTTCCTTTATCCTGCCAATTCTTTTCTGCAACTTTTCCTTAAAATTGCAGAAAATACCGATAGTCGGTGTAGGTTTTTTCTGTCCCTCTTTTCTGGTAGGAGCTTTTGCCGTCCTGCACACAGCCCAGCTTTTGTGCCACCCGCACCGAGGCATTGTTCCCTTCGGTGACCCAGATGGTCACTGCCTTTGCTTTGCTGCTGCGGGCGTACTCTGCCATTCCCTTTGCCATCTCGGTGGCATATCCCCTTCCCCAAAACTGCTTGTGTACACAGTAGGCAAGATCATAGACCCCGTCCTTTGGAAGGAAACTACAGGTGCCAATCCGCTCCCCGCTCTGCTTATCCTCGGCAATCAGGTAGCAACATTCCTCGTCCTCTCCCAGCTGCTCCAACTGATGCAGATACTCCTCATCCAATTCCTCCATCGCTTCGTCCGGCAGATACTCTCCCATCTCTGCATCGTTCCAGATGCCGGCAGCAAATCGTGCATCTTCCTTCTGAAATCCACGCAGATACAATCTCGGTGTTTCAATCGTCGGTATTTTCATTTTACTTTCCTCCCTGTATCACATCGCTCTACAGATACAAAATCACATAGCCTGCCATCGCAAAGGAGGCAGCTGTAAACAGCAGCATCCCCACATTGAGCAAAGCAGCATCCAACGCACCCTCCGGCAACTTCGGGTCGTTTTGCAGCGGATGCCTTCCTCTGCACCGCCAGAGGGTGTAGCCGACGTAAGCTGCTCCCAGCAGATAGAGCATTCCCAGCAGCGACAGCACCAGTTCACTCTCTCCCGCCAGATACGGGATGACCCCTCCGATAAAATTGACACAGGCGTGCAGCAGAATGGTGTTCCGCAGCGAGCCGGTCTTGCAGTAGACCCATGCAAACAGTCCGCCCAGCGCAAACGCATACGGATACTGTACCACGTTGCCGTGCATCAGCATAAACAGGCAGGCGCTGGTGAAAACATACGCCTTGTCCCCATACGCACCCACGCAGCGGTAGACCAGCTTGCGAAAGAGCAGCTCCTCCCCCAGCGGCGCAGAGATGACCGTCACCAGAACCATCTGCCAGAGTGTGTAGGAGCCGACACTCTGCTCGATCAGGTTGCCTGCCGGAGAGCCTTTCAGCTGTGAGAGCAGCTCATTGACCGCTGTTCCGATGAGATTAAATAAAAACAGCAGTCCGATACTTAACAGCAGATACTTGAAAAAGCAGCTGACACTGAGTTTTCTTCGACTTAGAGGGCGCTGCGGTGTGTTTGCACTTTTTGCAATCCACCAGCAGACCGGCAAAGCAACCGCATACTGCACCAGCTCCCCCAACAGCAACCCAAACCAGGAGGAGGACAGCAGCTGCGGGCACAGCAGCTTTACCACCAGCATCAGCGGCAACGATAAAAACTGATAAATCAACAGGTATGCCAGCATCCCCAACCCTAAGCGGTTGTAGGTTCGCCGTATCTGTTTTGTCTGCCATTCCACAGGGCAGCCCTCCTTTTCATTCTGTCGGTCTGTGTGTTTTATAAAGCAAAAGCAGCCGAAATCAACCGTTTATCCGGCTGAACGGCTGCTTTTTAAAAGACGTTCTTATGCTTCCTGTTTTTTCATTCGTTCTACAATGCTCTTGTTCTTCCACTTTCCGGTCATGTAGTAGATACCGGAAATCAGTACGCCCAGCGCCCAACCAACTGCGTAGGAATAGTAGATGTCCTCTTTTTCAAAGAAGTGTGCAATCAGGTAGGCAGCCGGCAGTCTTGCCAGCCAGAGGCTGACAAAGGAGGAAATCATCGGAATCACCATGTCTCCTGCGCCGCGCAGAACGCTGTTGTACATAAAGGTGATTGCCAGCAGGAAATAAAACGGCAGCACCCCATGCAAATAGGCGACACCTGCATCGATAACCTCTGCGTTCTGGCTGAACATTCGCATCATAAAGGCACTGGTCGGGTACAGCAGGATGCCGACGACAATGCAGCAGCCAATCGACATAATCAGCGATGCCTTTAAGCCTTCTTTGACGCGATGCTGGTTGCCTGCACCGATGTTCTGTCCTGTGTAGGTGGTCAGTGCGTTGGACAAGCTCTGGACCGGCAGGAAAGCAAAGGTATCAATCTTGTTTGCGCCGTTAAAGCCTGCCATAAAGCTAGAGCCGTAGCTGTTTACCAGCGACTGCATAAACATAATGCCGATGGAAAACAGCGCCTGCTGAATACCGGACGGGATGCCCAGACGCATTGCCTGGAAAAACAGCTCCTTCTGGAAATAGAACTTGTGCGGACGGATTTTGATGAAATCATAGTGGCGGTTGATGTAAAAGACACCGAACAGCCAGGAAACAATCTGTGCGATGATGGTCGCCAGCGCAACACCTGCTACCCCCATTGGGACAGTGATGGTCAGCACCAGGTCCAGCACGATGTTGATGACCGTCGCGATCATCAAAAACAGCAGGGATGTGCGGCTGTCGCCAAAGCCCTGCAGGATGCCCGCGTTGATGTTAAAGCCCAGGTTACCAATCACGCCGATGAAGATGATGACCATATACGTCTTTGCCATCTCCAATGTGCCGTCATCCGGCACCTTCATCATGTGCAGCAGCGGTTCACTTAAAAAGATACCAATCAGCGACAGCGGAATGATACCGATGATCAACGCCGTGTAGATGGTATTGACCGTCTGATTGACCCGCTCCAGGTCACGCGCACCGTAAAACTGCGAAATCATAATAGTCGCGCCGGTACCGATGCCCATAAACAACGAGCTGAGCATAAAAATGATGGGGAAGCCGGTGCCCACCGCAGCCAGTGCCTTGTCCCCGATGACATTTCCGACCACTACGCTGTCCACCATGTTGTACAGCTGCTGGAAGATGTTACCCAGCAACAGCGGCATGGTGAAGTTCAAAATCAGCCGGTACGGGCTGCCGCTGGTCATGTCAATCGAGGTCGTTTTCTTTTCTTTTGCCATAAATCCATTCCTCTCCTTCTCTTTTGTCCCGCCGTATTGCGGGATTGTTAAATAGTAAAAATTCCATATCTTTCATTATATTGTATGTTTTTACAAATTACAAGAGGGTCTATTACAAATCTTTTTGCACCTTTTTAGGGGTATAAAAGCTCGTTTGTATAATCCATCTATTTTTATTTTTATTTTTTCCTAAAAATTTATTGACTTTTTACTAGCAAGAGGTTATAATAGGATTGTTAAAAGAAGTATGCAATTTTTACGCTTCTTTTACCTTTCTTTTGAGATCTCCTGACCGGTAAACTCCGGTCGTCCTCTATTTTTTATTACACAGCCAAAAAGGGAAGTCCGTTTGGACTTCCCTTTTTGGCTATTGTTTTTTCGACAGAACCCAGCCATACAACGCCCACAGCAAGGATATCGCTTTTCTTCTGGCTCTTTGTCAATCAAAAATCATTGCTATCCACCTGCAACAATGATATAATAATAAGATATGGAAACAAACAGCCCACCAGAAGAGGGAGGATTTGCATGGAATACGAAAAAGAATTTATACAGGAACAGCAGTATCTGGACAAGACCTGCACCTTCATTCGGGAAAACCTGCAACGGGAAGAGCAAGCCTGCTCCGACGAAAAGGAACAGATTATCTCTGCCCGCAAGGAAATGTGGGAAAATGTTTCCTTCCGCGGCGGCTTCGACAATGCGGTCGAGGCACATCAGGCACTCGAATCCATCCAGGCGCAGTCCGGCAGGTATGACGCTGCCCACAAGCGGATCGACCACTACCGGCAGGCGCTGGATTCTCCGTACTTTGCAAGAATCGACTTCACCGAACAGGGCTTTGAGTCCTCCCCCGCCGAGCGCATCTACATCGGTCTGTTCACCGTTCAGGACGAGGACTCCTATGAGCCCTACGTCTACGACTGGCGCACACCGATTGCCAGCCTGTTCTACCGCTACGAAACCGGTCCGGTGGAATATCAGGCACCTTCCGGCATCATCCGCGGCACTGTATCGCTCAAACGGCAGTTTGAAATTAAAGAAAGCACTCTCAACTACTTCTTCGACTCTGACGTAAACATCATGGACAACCTGCTGCGTGAGGCGCTCTCCCACAACACCTCGCCACAGATGCGCTCGATTGTAGAGACCATCCAGCGACAGCAGGACATGATTATCCGTGATACGCAAAACGAACTGCTTTTCGTGCAGGGCGTTGCCGGCAGCGGAAAAACCTCGGTTGCCCTGCACAGGGTCGCCTTTTTGCTGTACGAAGGGGTCACCCAAAAGCTGTATGCCAACAACATCGTCATCATCTCCCCAAACAACCTGTTTGGCAGCTATATCGCCAATGTCCTGCCCTCGCTGGGTGAAAAAAATGTTGCTAGCTTGACCTTTGAAGGGCTGTACAACAAAATTTGCTCCGGCAAACCGATTTTGCCGCGCAGCCTGCTGCTGGAGCAGATGGTCTGTGCCTCTACCCAGAAGGAGCGGGAGCTGCTGCACCGCTCGGTGGAATTTTTCTCCTCCAATACCTTTCTCACCATTCTGGAGCGATATGTTTCCTACTATATCCGCCGCATGATTGACTACACCGACCTGTACTACGACGGCAAGCTGCTGGAAACCAGGGAGCAGATGAGCGCCTTTGTTCAAAAAGCCTGCCGCCGTGCGCCGCTGGACGGTGCGCTCAAGCTGTTGGAGCAGCGGCTCTGGTCCCAGATTCATAAGCTCCGCCGGGAAGATAGGCTTAAAAAATTGCAGAGCTTCTCCGGCACCTTCGTCCAGCATCTGTATGACAAAAAGCAGTTCGGCAGATTGCTCTCTATCAAAGAGAGCAGCCGCATCAAACGTCAAATCAAGCGCTTCACCACCCTGGACAGCTTCCAGCTGTACTGCCGCCTGCTGTGCGACCGTTCGCTGTTTTTGCGTATGGCAAAGGGTCTTGCGCTGCCCGACTCGATTGAGCAGATTCTCGACCTTGCTGCCAACCGCCTGCAGCAGGAGCAGCTGTGTTATCAGGATGCCCTGCCGCTTTTATACCTGCATCTTTGCCTGTTCGGCAGCGACGGCTTTCAGGACATCCGCCAAGTGGTGGTGGATGAGGCGCAGGATTATTCTCCGCTGCATTTCTCCATCCTCAAAAAGCTGTTTCCGAACGCCCGCTACACCATCATGGGCGACTACAACCAGACCATCGAAAAGCAGGAAACCACCCAGTTCTATCGAGATATTGCAGATTTGTTCCCGAACAAGCGTTCCTGCCTGATTACCTTGAGCAAAGGCTTCCGCTGCTCCTATGAAATCAGCGAATATTCCCGCCGCTTTCTGCC
>SAMEA3387444__coassemble_2632_pt1 | contig 19800 bp, 14 predicted proteins | sample SAMEA3387444__metabat2_low_PE_011 | metagenome-assembled genome bin SAMEA3387444 (sample SAMEA3387444) | Felis catus | biome: Faeces | place: United Kingdom | collected 2012 | reverse complement strand
GCTACAGACTGTACTCGTCCTGCACTCAAGCCTCTTTTCACTTTTACCCAAAGGAGCGGACTGATCGTATATCCTACCATACGGTCAAGCATTCTTCGTGCCTGCTGTGCATCTACCAGGTTCATATCCAGATCCCGCGGCTGTTTGATGGAATTCTTTACAGCAGTCTTTGTGATTTCGTTAAAAGAAATTCTGCGCATCTTAGACGGATCTTCTTTTAGCGCCTGCATCAGGTGCCAGGAGATTGCCTCTCCCTCGCGGTCCGGGTCGGTGGCAAGATAAACAAAGCTTGCGTGCTTGGCAGCCTTTTTCAGCTCGTTGCGCAGCTGACCCTTGCCGCGGATGTCGATATATTCCGGTGCAAAATCGTGTTCGATGTCCACACCCAAACGGCTTTTGGGCAGGTCGCGCACATGACCCATTGAAGCCATGACCTGATAGCCCTTGCCCAAATATTTCTGGATGGTCTTTGCCTTTGCCGGCGACTCCACGATTACCAGCTTATACTGCTGCTTTGCCGCAGTGCGCTTCGCCGTTGTCTTGGTACCCTTGGGCTTGGCGGCTGCCTTGGGCTTTTTTGCAGCGGTGGATTTGGAAGCTTTGGAAGAAGCCGCAGCAGACTCTTTTAGCTGCTCGGTGGATGATGCTTTTTTGGTTGGCATTGCTACCTCCTCCTCTTTCCGCCCAACGCCGGGGGCGGAAGGATGTGTTATTTTTCCCCTTACAGCCCAAAGCGGTTGCCGGGATACACCCGAACCGGGTCGGGTACCCCAATTTCAAACAGCATGGCTGTCACCTGAGCGATGCTCATGCCGCACAAAGCGGCGATGTCCGCAAGGTCCTGGGGAGCTGGCGTCAGCGTTTGGTAGACCCTGCGTTGCTCATCGGTCAGGTGTTCTATCGTCAGACAGCTGCTTGCAGCAGCTGTCGATTGTTCTTCTTTAGGCTCCGCCGGATGTGGTACATCGGTGGGAGCGGTCGGTTGTTCCTCCTGCCCGACATAAATCGTTTCGACTGGAGGACGTGGATTTTTGCGGGAAAGCTCCTGCAATAGCCGGATTTTTTCCAGCTTCCACTGTTCGTCGAGCACATTGCCCGGCTGGACGCGGGTATAGCCGGATGGATGACCTTCTGTAAGCGGCAGGAATTCTTCGGGCAGGTCGTCCTGCTGCTGCGGAAGATTTTCCTTTGCCTCCTGCTGGCTTACGGGAGAAGCATCAAGCCGTTGAGGTTCATCCTTCTGCCGGTTTTCTGATGGCTGTTTGGGCTGCGGATATGCCGAGTCGGATGAAAGCGAGCTGCTTTTTTCCTCTATATGATAGGAAGACTTTTTTGGGGGAAGATTTCTTGCCGATGGTTTCCCTCTGATTGATTCCAGATGAATCGCCATGGAAAAGCGGGCAAGATAGTGGCGGGCAATATCTTCCGGTGTGATGGCAGCCATCACACCATCCCGCAGCAGCTGCAAGTTGCCCGCAAAAGCAGCATCATAGATGCTGGCAGGAATGGTGAACAATTCCCTGCCCTGTTCGAGTGCATGGGTGGCTGTAATCAGCGCCCCGCTGCGGGCAGGCGCCTGTGCCACCAGCACACCCTGCGCCAAAGCGGACAACAGTCGGTTGCGTGCCGGAAAATATCCCTTAAAGCCGTTGGACTGCGGAGCCAGCTCACTGAGCACCACGCCGCTGTTTTCCAGAATCCGACGGCGCAGCGGCTCACTTTGTGCCGGGCTGGTATAATCCAAGCCGGTAGGCAGCACGGTGACCGTCTTTCCTCCCGCTTCCAGTGCTCCTTCCAAGGCGCAGCTGTCGATGCCCTGCGCCAATCCGCTGAGAATCACAAAGCCTGCCCTGGCAAGGTCGTATGAAAAGCTATGTGCCACTTTTTTTCCGTATCCGTTGGCGCTGCGGGTCCCCACTACCGTCAAAGCCGGCAGCTCGTCGAGCTGGTTGAGCAGAGCGGTGTTTCCCTGTGCATACAGCACCAGCGGAGGGTCAGGCAGACCATACAGCTGACGGGGATAGGCGCTGTCGGTCAGGGCGATAATCTGGTAGCCCTTGTGCATACAGTCGCGGGCAATCCTCTGGGCTGTCGACAGGGAAACCGAGCGCAGGCGGGCACAGACGGCGGCAGAAAAAATCTCCTGCTGCACCATCTGCTCCAGGCTCATCCGATACAAGGTGCGTGGGTCGATTCGATGCCCCAGCACCTGCTGTGCTGCGGGACTGGCAATTCCCAATCCCATTTGCAGCCAAATCCAATATGCTGCATCCACTGCGCCTTTCCTCCTCTTACTGTGCTGTTTTCAGATTGCTTTATCCGCGCGGGCGGCACATCTCCCAGACAGCAACCGTTGCCGCTACTGCCGCATTGAGCGACTCTGCCCTGCCTGCCATCGGAATAATCATGGGAGCTGTGCAGGCTTCGATGATGGAGTCGGTCAGTCCGCTGCCCTCGTTGCCGATGACAATGGCGCTGGGCTGTGCAAAGTCCAGCTCGGTGATGGGCAGGCTGTCGCGGTGCAGCGCAGCGGCATACACCTGCACGCCCTGATGGCGCAGCGACAAAATCTCTTCCTTTAAATCGGAGCAGCGCTGCACCGGCAAACGGAAGATGCCGCCCATGGTGGCGCGCAGCGTTTTGGGCGCATACAGGTCGGGACAGTCGTCGCTCATCAGCACCATATCCACGCCAAACGCTTCACAGGTGCGGATGATAGTCCCGATGTTGCCCGGGTCCTGCAAAGAGGAGAGAATGACCAACCGATTCTTTTTTATTGTAGCAAGCCGGCAGGAATTGTCAAGTATCTCAAAGACACAGAATAAGCCCTGCGGGCTTTGGGTGTCGGACAGACGGTGCGCCAGAGCGTCCGGGATGAGGTAACATTCCGGTGCAGCCTGCAAAAGCGGCGCCAGCTCCTGCTGTGTCGCTTCCTGCTCCATCAGCCCTTCGGTGACAAAGATGCGCAGCGGCTTTTGCCCGCTGTAAAAGGCATCCAGGCACAGACGCTTGCCTTCGGCTACAAATGCGCCCGCTGCCTTGCGCTCCTTTTTGGATTGCAGCAGTTTTGCTGCCGCTTTCAGCTTGGCATTTTCCTTTGAGGTGATTTTTTCCAGCTGCATAAAGCCTCCGTCCTTTCCCGTTTTTTTCAGTCATTTCGATTGATTGTTTGAAATAAATATCCCCTAGTAACAAAATACGCCCGTTGTCATACGACCCGGGCGTTTTGTTCTAAATTAGAGAGCAGCTTTTGCTTTTTCAACAAGAGCAGTGAATGCAGCCTCATCATGGATAGCGATTTCGGACAGCATCTTTCTGTTCAGATCAATGCCGGCTTTCTTCAGGCCATTGATGAATACAGAGTAGTTGGTGTTGTTTGCACGGCAAGCAGCAGAAATTCTGGTGATCCACAGTCTTCTGAAGTCACGTTTTTTCTGTTTACGACCGATGTAAGCATAGTTACCGGATTTGTAAACAGCCTGTTTGGCCATCTTAAAATGTCTGGATTTGCTGCCAAAGTAGCCTTTTGCCAGTTTGAGGATTTTCTTTCTTCTTTTGCGAGTCATCATCGCGCCCTTAACTCGAGCCATTGTATATCCCTCCGTGTAGGTTATGTTTTAATCAATTATGCGTATGGAAGCAGATGTTTGAGTGCGCCTGCGTTGGCCTTGTCAACGTAAGCTGCTTTTCTCAGACCTCTTTTACGTTTTGTGGTCTTGCGTCCGTTGTTGAGCAGGTGGCTCTTGTAAGCATGAGCACGTTTAACCTTGCCGTTCTTGGTTACTTTAAAGCGTTTTTTTGCTCCGGTATGTGTTTTGAGCTTTGGCATTGTAGTTTCCTCCTTATTCTTGCTTTGCGGGCTGGGACTCAGCTGGCTGAGCCTCGGCAGCCTTTGGAGCTGCAGGTTTTGCTGTGGTTTTAGATGCCGGCTTTGCAGAGATGAACATGATCAGGCTGCGACCTTCCATCTTTGGAAGCTTATCAATGACACCCACATCCGCACAAGCGTCTGCAAAGCGTTTGATGGTAGCATTGCCCAACTCTGGATGAGCCATCTCACGTCCGCGGAAGCGGATTGCGACCTTGACGCGGTCCCCATGTTCCAGAAACTTTTTGGCCTGATTCACTTTTGTATCAAAGTCGTGTGTGTCGATCTTCAGCGACAGGCGGATCTCTTTGATCTCCACTGTCTTCTGTTTTTTCTTTGCTTCCTTTTCGCGTTTTGCTTGCTCAAAGCGATATTTGCCGTAGTTCATGATTTTGCACACCGGCGGAACCGCTTTTGGCGAAATGTTGACCAGATCCAGGTTCTCTCTCTGCGCAATCTGGAGAGCTTCCTTAGAGCTCATGATCCCTAAAGCTGCGCCGTCGGGACCGATTACGCGGATTTCCTTTTCTCTGATTTCTTCATTGATAGGCATTTCCTTTTTGCTAATGGTAAAGCACCTCCAAAGCACCTCAATTAAAAATGAAAGCGCAGACGGCGGTTTCCGTCTGCGCTCAATAACCATAAGGAATCCTCACAGCATAGGCTATGAAGTTTCTGCGGTATTGACCGGACTGCACGCCGATGTGAGCCGGTGAGAACGGAATGCTGTTCTGCTTTGTTTTCGTTACCTACTTTACCACACTTTGTGGGTTGTGTCAATAAGCTTTTTGCGTTATTTTGCATTTTGCCCATTTTTCACAGAGCAGCGCCGCTTTTGCAGCAGCAAACAGGGCAGAACGACCGTTTCCCTTTTCAGTATATCCCGTTGTCGGGCGATTCATTCCGCTTTTACTCCACCTCGATCTCCCGGTGCAGGAAAAGCGAATAGATGACCTTGCGGCAAATGGGGATGCCGTTGGTTTTGCTCAGCATCTGCGCATACAGCTCCAGCTGTTCGCGATAGCGCTGTATAAGCTGACTGGCATCGGCAACCCGGTCGGTCTTAAAGTCCACCAGCGTCCATCCATCGGCTTCCTCAAAGATCAGGTCAGCAATACCCTGTACGGTGACCCGATGCTTTCCGATGTTCGGCAGCACCGTTTGCAACTGCTCGGCGCCCAGCTGCGCCTGAAAGGCAAACTCGCGGCGCACCCGGGCGCTTTTTTCAATCCGCTCAAACAGCTCCGAGCGGTAATAGGCACGAATCGCTTCCCTGTCCAGGCTCTTCGCCTGCTGCGCAGTGAGGTAACGCCGCTCCACCAGCCTTGCAACCTCTTCTTCCAGCTGCCGCTGCGCCTGTGCGTGGTCGGCACAACAGATGAAGGTGTGCATCGCTGTTCCCTTCTGCGCACCGCTCAGCTGCTCCTGCTTCTTTAAAAAGGAAGGCTCGGTGGCAAACGGTCGGCTCTGACCGGCGTGTCCCACCACCTGCGACACCGAAAGCTTGGTGACAAGGGAGGAAGCCTGCCGGTCGGGGTAGCTGTCGGTACACAGCTGCTTGAGCTGCTGCATCAGCTCCCGAGAAGCTGCCGCAGTAAATTGCAGCTGCTCCCCCTGCTGCTCCTGTGCGCTGTCGTCCACCGCTGCCACCACCGGCACAAAGCGGCAGGCAGGAAAGCAGATGGTCTGCTCTGAGCTGCATCCCAAGTCGGAGCACAGCTTGTGCCAGTCGGGATGATATTGCAGCGCCATCAGCATCCAGTCGGCATAGCTTTGGGCGCTGCGCGCCACATACGGGGATACCCTGTCGTTTTCTGCCAGTGCGCCGGCAAATCCCGACAGCTTTTTCTCCAAATCGTTCTGCACCGCAGTGATGACCAGCTTTTCCTTTGCGCGGGTCAGCGCAACATAAAGGATGCGCATCTCTTCCGAAAGCATCGAGCGCTCCAGTTCCAGCCGCAGCGCCTCCATCGGCACGGTAGGATACTGCTTGCGGGTGACAAAATCGCGGGCGCAGCAGGCAAAGCCCAGCTGAGAATGCAGCAGCATATTGCTGTGCAGGTCCTGGGTATTGAATTTCTTTGCCGTATCGCACAAAAAGACCACCGGAAATTCCAGTCCCTTGGAGTGATGGATGCTCATGATGCGCACCGCATCCGAGCGGTCGCTTGCCGCACCCGCGCAGCTCCAGTCCTCTCCGCGCTGCTGCATCCGGTCCACAAACCGCAAAAAGCCCGCGATACCCTTCAGTCCGCCTGCTTCGTACTCCTGCGCATACTGGATGAGCAACCGCAGATTTGCCTTGCGGGTCTGTCCGTACTTCATCGCCAGCACCACGTCCCACAAACCGGTGCGGTCGATCAGCTGCTGAATCAGCCGGTGTGCCGGCGAAGAGGAGGCAATCTGCCGCAGCTGTGAAAAGGAGGAAAGAAAGTCTGCGCACTTTTGCGAAAGCTGCTGCTCCCGCTCATCTTCCGGCTGCTGTGCGATTGCCTGACAGTTGAGATAGAGGTGAGAGCGGCGGTCGTGCATCCGAACCACCGCCATCTCGTCGGCGGTGAAGGCATAGACCGGCGACATCATCGCCGCCGTCAGGTGGATGTCGATGAGCGGATTGTCCACCGCACGCAAAATGGACAAAGCGGTGCTGATTTCCACCGTTTCCAGAAATCCCACCCGGCTGTCGGTCCACACCGGCACACCCAGGCGGGTCAGTTCGTTTTCATAAATCTGTGCGCGATTTTTCATCGAGCGCAGCAGGATACAGATTTCTCCCGGGCGCACCGGTCGCATCTGACCGTGGTCGTTGACCAGAAAGCCCTCGTCGAGCATCTTTTTGATTTGCCGGGCAGCATACCCTGCCTCTGCCATCGGGTCGGAAAGCTCCTCGCTTCGGTTTTCCACCAGATGCATCTCGGTGTCCGCCTGCAAATGCTGGGGGTAGACCGCCGATGGGGTGAGCGCCTCGCTGTCGTCGTAGTCGATCTCCCCCACCTCGCGGCTCATCAGGGCATAAAACAGGTAGTTGATGGCATCGGTAACCTGGCTGCGGGAGCGGAAATTGTTGGACAGGACGATGCGCGCCGGATAGTTCTGCCCGTCGTAATCATGGTAGGCACTGCGCTTGTGAATAAAAATTTCCGGCATCGCCTGACGAAATCGGTAGATGCTCTGCTTGACATCTCCGACCATAAAAAGGTTATCCGGGCGTGAAACACTGCCAAAAATCATATCCTGGGTGGCGTTGGTGTCCTGATATTCGTCCACCAGCACAAAGGCAAAGCTCTCGCTGAGCTGACGGGCAAGCGGGGTCTTGCAATATTCTCCGTCCCTGCGCTCCACCAGCAGCTGCACGGCAAAATGCTCCAGGTCGGCAAAATCCAGCAGACTGCGCTCCCGCTTTGCTGCCAGCAGACGGCGGTCGTAATCGAGCACCAGCGAGAACAGCGTCTCAATGCGCGGGCGCAAAAAACGGATGTCCTCGGCAAATTCCTGCTCATCGGCACAGAACAGCTGTTCTGCCAGCTTTGCCACCACCGCCTGCGCTGATTTTCTCATCCGCTGCACCAGCTGCTTTTTGCCGTCGTCCTCATAACCGCGCAGGCTTCCCAGCCGCTCCGGTCGGATGGTTTGCAGCTGACGGCAGACCTCTCCCCAACTGCCGGTGCGCAGGGTGGAGTACAAAGCATTCAGCTGCGCCAGATCGCTTGCAAAGGCGGGCAGATAGGCTTTTTCCATCGCCGCATCCCCCTGCATCTGTTCGATGGCGCGCCGCAGCTGCGACCGGGCAAACTCCACTGCATCCAGCGCATATTGCAGGATGACCTGTCCCCACACCGTCTGCCCGACCGGGATGGTGTCGTCGTACATCAGCAGCTTTTCGTCCAGCCACTCGCGGTAGAACGGATGGCTGCGCACAAAGCCGTACAGCCGGTGCAGGGTGTCCTGCAACCCCTTGTCGTCCCTGCCGGAGGAAACCAGTTCCACCAAATCGGAAAAGCTGCCGTCGTTGTCCTCATAGTTTTGCTCGATGGTCTGGACTGCGACGTCCTCCTCGAGCAGGTCGATCTCATTCTGGCTGCCCAGGCGAAAATCCGCCGGTATATCCAAAAGCTGAAAGTTTGCACGCACCAGCTCCAGACAGAAGGAATGGACGGTGCTGATGTGCGCCGCCGACAGCAGGGTGCGCTGCCGCAGCAGGTAGCTGTCGGTCGGATTTTCTGCCAGCAGCTCGGACAGGCGGGCGTTGATTCGCTGGCGCATCTCCTCGGCTGCCGCATTGGAAAAGGTGACTACCAAAATCCGGTCGGCATCCACCGGATGTTCGCGGTCGGTGAGGATGTCGATCACCCTCTGCACCAGCACTGCCGTTTTGCCGCTGCCCGCTGCCGCCGAAACCAGCACCGTACCTCCTCGACAGGAGATTGCCTGCTGTTGGGCGCGGGTCCATTTTGGGCTATCTGCCATCTTCCTTCTCCTCCTTCCTGAGCTGTTCAAAGAATCCCTCTTTGCCTAACGCCGCCAGCTTGTGCGACGGGTCGTTCTCCTGATGCTGGCAGATGCTGCGAAAATCGCAGTACTGGCACGGCTCATACCCCAGTCCGACCGACGGCTGTGCGGCAATCTGTCCGCCGTGCAGCGAGGAAGCCATCTGCCCGAGCAGCAGCTCGATGTGCCGCTGCATCTGTCCCATCTGTTCCAAGGTAGCAAGGCTGGAGCGCGCATCAAAGCCGCCGCTGTCTTTCACCTTGACCGGAATGAACACGCCGGCAGCCTTCTGCTCCATGCCGTATACGCACACCGGGTCCTCCAGCACCAGACCGTTCATCTTGTACTTTTTGGTGTGCTCCTGCTCCACCTGCTGGTCGCTTGCATTGCGGGAGGTATTGATGATGTGGTCACGGGCAGGCAGATACAGCACACCCGCCGGCAGCGCATCCTCCAGCCTGCCGGTCCCGTTTTTCCAGATGGTGAACAGATAGATGAGCATCTGCAGGTTCAGCCCGTAGTAGACGTCGTCCAACCGGAACACCTTGCTGCCCGATTTATAATCGACCACCCGCACATACCGCCTGCCGTCGGCTTCCATCAAGTCCACACGGTCCACCACGCCCTCCACACAGACGCTGGTCCCGTCGCCGGTTTGCAGCTCCAGCGGCGCAATTTGTCCGCCCTGCCGGATAGGCAGCTCAAAGGCGACCGGCTCAAACTGGCTCTGGGAAAATTCCTTTGCCAGTTGGCAGATCAGGCGGGTCAGGGTGATGCTCAGCCGCTCGAACAGGTAGTGGAAGCGCTTGGTCAGCGCCTGGCTGCTGGTGACCCGGTCTGCAAGATACTCCCGCAGCAGCTGTTGCACCTGACTGCGAATCTGTTCGCGGTCCATTGCCGCCAGCTGCTCTGAGCGGTGGGTGCGCAGCATCTTTTCCAGCACAAAATGGATGATGGTGCCCGACTGCATCGGCGACAGCTCCACCTTGCGCCGCGGCTTGAGGTTTAATCCGCCTGCACAGAAGTAGGCAAACGGACAGGTGAAATACCGCTCGATGCGCGACGGAGACAGCCGCATCCGGCTGCCGAACAGCGCCCGTGCAATCTCCGGGTCTTTAATACGGAACGACCCACTGGAAAGCATCTCCAGCACCTGCTGCATCCTGCCTGCATAATCGGTGTGGCTTAGGTACTCCATCAGCGTCGCTGTCATCGGCGTATCGTCCCGCAGGCTGCGGCAGAAGCTTTCAAAGGCGGTCTGGTCGTTTGCGATGTAAAACGGCTCCGGCAGCTGCTGGCAGGACAGCTCGCAGTCCGGGAAGATTCGCAGCAGCGCCTGCACTGCCGGTGAATCGGGCGTTGTTTCTCCGTTGAGCTTTGCCTGATGGCAGCTGACCAGCAGGTATTCGCTCGGTGCAGTCAGCGCCGCATACAGATAATATTTTTCATAGTTGTTGAGTTTGATGACCGAAGGGTTGAGCTGGATGCCGATTTGCAGCAGGCGGTCACGCTCGGTTTCCGAAAACATTCCGTTTTCAGAAAGCTGTGGTGGAAATTCCCCCTGATTCAGTCCCAGTACCAGACAGGCGCGCGGACTTTGCGGGCGCATACGGTCGGCACTGCCCACCGACACCTGGTCCAACGTGTTGGGAATCGAGCCGATGTCGCTGCTCTGCGCCGCATTGACAAACAGTTCCCGCAACTTTGCCGGCGGCAGCGGTATCTTCTCCAGCACATGACAAAAGACGTCCAGCAGCTCCACCAACACCTCCCATCCGCCCTGATTGAGCCGCAGGGTGCGCAGCTGCTCGGCGTCCACCTCCTCCGGCGGCAGCTCCAGCAGGTCTGCACTCTCCTCCAGCCGCTGTTTTGCCCCTGTGGAAAGCAAGAATTCATACAGCGCACGGGCAAACTGTTCACCGTCGCAGCTTTCTCCCAGCTGGTCTGCCAGCTGTTGCAGCGGCTCGGTCAGGCGGCGGGCGGTATCGCGGATTTCCTCCAGCTGGCTTTTGTCCTCGTCGGTGAACTGCTCGACCAATCCTCTCGGGTTGTTTTCAAAGCCGCCCTCCAACCACAGGCGGTGGTCCACTCCCCACAAAAAGCAGTAGTTTTCCAGCTGTGCCATGCTCGTTTCCCCAAGACCCATCAGTGGATTTTTCCCCAACGCCAGCATCGGCTGGGTGTCGTAGCGGCTGCACAGCGCCTCCAGCGCAGAAAACAGCAGCGAAAAGACCGGGATTGACTGCACGTCCTCCCGCAAATCAAAAAAGCAGGGAATCCCATATTTTGGAAAAAGGTCCTCGATGGCGGTCAGATACGGCTCGATGTCGCGGGCAATCACCGCAATCTCCCGATAACGCAGCTTGTGCTCCCGCACCAGATGTACAATCTGTGCCGCAGCATAGCGCACCTCCTCGTAAGGATTGGCTGCACGCGCCAGCAGCACCGGCGGCAACTCCTTTCCCGAAGGGTCGGCTTGGCAGGGCAGCGGACAGCGCCGCTGGACCAGCGACGGCATCCAGCGTTCGACAAAGCGCAGCTGCTCGTTTTGAAAGCGATGACTCTCCCCCAGCAAAATGGGCGTGTGGACCGCTACCTGCATCTGCTTTGCATCGCGGCAAAGCTCCCGCAGAGTGTCGCGGGCGGTGTCGAAGGTGCCGTCCTCCACCGGCAGCTCGCCGTCCGATGGCGACTGCCGCTGTCCCTCTCCCAGACGGTCGGTCGGGAAGGTGATGTACAATTCCTCGCATTCGGAAAGGATGATGCGAATCAGCTGTTTTTCTCCTGCCATAAAGGTCATAAACGAATCGATAAAGACGGTGCATCCGCGAAAATACCCCTGCCCTTCCAGCAGGCGGCAGCAGTTGAGCAGGCTGTCCTTCTCGTCCTGAAAGCGATTTTGCAGCAGCGCCTGATAATAGGTGTAGATCAGCGCCATCTCGCGGGTTTTGCCTGCCAGCGCACTGTCCCCCTCCAGCTGCTCGCAGACCGACTGCAAGCGGTCCGGGCTGACCCCGGCATTTTTAAACTCGTCCACCTGCCGCAGCATCCTGCCGACAAAGGCGGTGCTTTTTGCCGGTCGGGAATACACCGAAAGCTGGTCGCGTGTCTGGTCGAGGGCAAGGCTCATCAGCAGCTGACGGGCGGCATCGGTAACATACTCCCCTGCCATTCCTCCCCATTCGGTGAACACCCGATGGCACAGTCGGGTAAAGCTGTACACCTCGACATTTAAGCTCAGCTGCTGGTCGCCGTGGCGGCTCAAAAGCTCGTACACCTGCTTTTCCATCTCAAAAGAAAACTGCTCGGGCACCAGCAGCAGCACCCTTCCCTTTTTTGCCGCCTGCAAAAGCCGCTCAAGTACAAAGGTGGTCTTTCCGCTTCCTGCCCGACCCAGCACCGGTATCAGCATATCGTCCTCCCCTTTCGGTTCGTTGTTATTTTTTTATTATATCACACTGCCTTTGCGCTTTACAAGTTAGCTCTCTCTTCCGCTTGCATACAGAATCAGTGGATTTCATTTTGTCCACCCCTCTTTCCCTTGAATCAAGCCAAACAGCACGGTAAAATCAAATTGAATTATGGAGTAAAACATGCTATAATAAAGAAAAAGGAAAGGGTGATTCTATGGAAAACATGGAATTGTTGCAAGCAATGCGCCAAATGATGGAGGAAGTTGTTTCGCCTATCTATGAACGCATGGACAAAATGCAGGAGGAGCTTTCATCTGTAAAAGAAGAAGTTGCATCTGTAAAGGAAGAAGTTGCGTCTGTGAAATCTCTGGCTACCAAAACGCAGATTGCGATGGAGAATGACGTTGTGCCCAAAATCAAATTACTGTTTGAGGGACACACGATTCTGCACAGCCGTTTAGCGCAACTTAACGAAATGGAGAGAATCCTGCGTGAAGTCCAATCTGATGTTCTGCTGCTGAAAAATATTGTAGCATCGCATAGCGGTGATATTAGAATGTTGAAACGTCGTAGAATTGGAAATTAAATATAAAATACGGAAAAACCGCTGAAAAGCGTCTCTTTTTCTCTGTACCGATTGGAAAGAAAAGACAGCAATGCATGGATCATTCCGCTAAAAAGCAACCCCGACCTTCCCAAAGGAGCCTAGCCGCTATGAAAGAGAAAAGCCGCTTCATCGGTGTAGGAATTACGATTTATATTGCTTTGTCTGGGATTGACCGCTTTGTTTATCCGATCCCGAATGTTATTTATATTCCGTTCGCCATTCTCGGCATCGCTTTGATTCTCATTGGCTTTTTTAAGGGGAAATCGAAATAACAAAATCTCAGCCATACAGCCGACAGATTCCATTCTTCAGGCTGATGAAGGATACGATAAACAACAGATTTAAACTTGACAAGGAGAGATTACTATGTGGATGGCATGTGCGGCATTGAGTATCATTTTTTATGTGAGCGGTTGGATTTTCCTATCAAAAAAGAAAAGCATCGCTGGTTGGGCATCCGCCGGTTCTCTTGCTTTTGTGGCTTTAACACTTCTGATGCAGTATCGGATGGTCTTAAATTGGGTCAACGCCGAGGACTGGTCTGCTTTATTGGATGTCGTCCCAAGCATCTTTCCGATTTTAACAGGATATGTGGCTATCATGCTTTTAGCCAATGCCGTTCTGATTGCTTTCGCAGTAAAAAGCATAAAGTCCAGGTAATATTGAAACCCTGTTTGCACAACCAACAGACCGGCTGCAATCAACATTTACAATGAATATAAAATTTGAAAACACCTGCCGATTTCCTTTAAAAACGGCAGGTGCTTTTGTTTTAGGAAAACTGTTTAAAATTTCACCTTCTATCTCTTTACTTTAAGAAAACAGGTGGTAAAATTACAACGATTGGTGCGTTTATCCAATCTGTTCTGAAATTTGAATGAGGAGGCAGCCAAAGCAATGAGTTTATTCCACAAAGCTGTTGCTGTCGAGTGTTCTAGCGGCACAGAGGATTTAGCAAAAGAGATTAAGAAAAAAGCCGAAGAGATGCTCAAGAAAGGCTATCAGCTGATTACCATGTCGATGGTCAGAACAACCCAGGCAATCCTGGTGTTTAAGCTCTAAGACCTGCACCGCAAGGACCTCTTCTCGCCGCTCTGACGAGGAGAGGTCCTTGTTTATCTAAGACTTTTCTATGATACCTCCTGCCGCTCCAGACAGCACAGCAGGACCCAGAAGGTGCGGTCGTACAAAAAGCCAAAGCGGCAGGACATCAGGCTGTTGAGCAGCACCATCCCAAACCCGAATCCTAAAAACAGACCCAGCCAAAGGCTGCCGCTTCTCAAAAGCGCCGGCAGATACTCCCGTATCAGGTATACTGCCAGCAGCAGCCAGACACTCACCCCCAAAACCATCTGCACCAGACCTCCGTTGAGCAAATCGGTCAGCAGAAAGTTGTGTGCGCTCAGCCGCTCGCGGGATTGCGGCGGATAGGCTTGCAGCAATCTCGGGTCGTCGCTGATGCGGTAGAGCAGGGCATCTGCGCCAAACCCTCTGCCAAACAGCTTTTCTGCCGCCGAATATCCCCGGTACTGCCGGATTGCCAGCTCCCACAATAATTTTCGTTTGCTCTCTCCGCCTTCGACCGGCTGGTAGCGCTCCAATGCTGCCGCACTCGAGGTGACCTGTTGCTGCTGTTCGGGTGCAAGCTGCTCAAACCGCAGAGAAAGCGCCCACTGTCCCAACAGGGTCAACAGCAGCACACACAGCAGCAGCGTCAACTGTTCTGCCAGCCAACACAGAACCGCCTTTCCCGTTTTGCCCTTTTGCTGCCGCAGTCGCTCTGTCAGCAAAAGTCCCGCCGCTGCTGCCCACAGTGCCATCAGGTAGACCGCTCCCCGCCGCGAGGAGCTTAGCAGCACCGACGGAGCCAGACCCAGCCACAGCGTGCTGCGGCAGCGAGCGTTTGTGTGCCATAGCACCTCCCCTGCCGCCAGTCCCAGCAGAAGCACTTGCGCAAACAGGTTGTAATCCAGCCTTAACGAAAGGCGTCTGCCGTACACCTGCGGATAAATCGGGAAAATCCGATTGAGCCACGCGACAGCCGCTACTGCAATCCCTGCCAGACAGATGACCCGCAGCAAACTTTGCTCACTGACCGCACCCACCTTCCAGCGGTGCAGCAGCAACAGGCTCAACAGCAGACCCAGTGCGACCGTCCTTCCCTTTCCCCACCATTCTCCTGCCAGCGGGGAAGTCAGCAGCGTCACTCCCTCCCACATCAGGTACCCGCCTGCCGCTCTCCACACCCAGACCAGTCGCTGTCCTTCTGCTGCGCACACTTTGCGGATAGGTACCGAAATGTTGCCCTTACTTTGACGCAAAATCTCCCATCCCCATCCCAGCAAAGCGGCGGCAAGACTGCACTCCAGCAGATAAAAGCTGTTTTCTGCCGCCAGCTCATACAACGCAAAAAAGAGGGCAACCAATCCCCACTGTCTTGGATGCAGCCATCGGCTGACCCTGTCTGCTGCTGCCCGCATCTCAACACCTCCCGTTATCTTTCCTTCTAGTGTGGGAGCATTTGCGCGCTTCTATTCTGCTGCGGGAATATCCGGCTGCTTTCTTTCCTCCCTTGCCTAACTGTGGTATAATGAAAGAATCAACCGATAAAGGAGAAGGCACATGAAACTACTGCATACCTCCGACTGGCACATCGGGCGCAGCCTGTTTGAATTTTCGCTGCTGGACGACCAGCGGGAAATCTTTGAGCAGATCTGCTCCATCGTCCGCAGCGAGCAGGTGGATGCCGTCCTAATCAGCGGCGACCTGTATGACCGCTCGCTGCCCTCCGCAGATGCGGTGCAGCTGCTCGACCACATCTTCACCACCCTGATCGAACAGATCGGCGTCCCGGTGCTTGCCATCAGCGGCAACCACGATTCGGGCAGTCGGGTGTCCTACGGCAGCCGGATGCTGGAAAAAAGCGGGCTGTATCTGGCGGGCGGATTTTCCCCCCGCCTCAAAAAGGTCACCCTGCACGACTCGATGGGACCGGTCCATTTCTTTTTGCTCCCCTACTTTCTTCCGCAGCAGGTGCGCCTTGCCCTGTCGCAGGAGGAGCCGGAGCAACTGCGCACCGCCAGCGCGTGTTTTGCTGCCCTGCTTGCCCACAACGCCGACCAAATTGATTCCACCCAGCGCAACGTCCTGCTTGCTCACGGTTTTTTTATCTGCACCGACACCCCTGTGCCTGTGTGCAGCGGCGGAGAAACGGCGGTGGGCACCAGCGATCTGTGCGATTTAAGCCCTGCCGAAGTCTTTGACTATGTCGCACTGGGTCATCTGCACCGCCCGCAGACCGCAGGCAGTCCCAAGATGCGCTACAGCGGCTCTCCGCTCAAATATGCAGTGGATGAAGCCGGCAGCGAAAAATCGGTGACCCTTGTCGAGCTTGGAGAGAAGGGGGAGCTTTCGGTCCGCCTGCTCCCGCTCCGGCCCAAGCGCGACCTGCGGGTCATCACCGGCAGCTGCGACCAGCTGTGCGACCCGTCCCTTGCCAGCGACGACTATGTCTTTGCCCAGCTGATTTCCGACGGTCCGGTGCTGGGTGCCATCCACCGCCTGCGACAGATCTACCCGCATACCCTGGGACTGCGGTTTCAGACACCCGATGCGCCTGCCCTCACCCAAACGGTGCAGGACCCTGCCAGCCTGCCGCCGCAGCGCTTGTTCGAGCTGTTCTACCAACAGGTGCAGGGAGAAGACTGTGACCCGCAGCGGATGAAGCTGGTGGAGGAGCTGTTCTCCCAGCTGGAACACCGCTGATGGAAGATGACCGATTGATAGAATGAAAGGAGATGCTGCCGATGCGCCCGATCCACCTGCGCTTTGCCGCCTTTGGTCCTTACGCCGGGCAGACCGATATTGATTTTACCCGCTTTGAGGACGGGCTGTTTCTGGTCTGCGGACCGACCGGCTCCGGCAAGACCACCCTGTTCGACGCCATCTGCTTTGCCCTGTATGCACACGCCAGCGGCAACACCCGCACCACCGACTCCTTTAAAAGCCACTATGCTTCTGCTGAGCAGCTGTGCTTTGTCGAATTTACCTTTTCCCTTGAGGATAAAATCTACCACATCCGCCGAATCCCCCGCCAGCCGGTCTACTCCAAGCGCAAAAAAGAGATGATTGAATCAGGCGGCACCGTCGAGTTGACCCTACCCAACGGCGAAGTCCTCTCCGGCAGGGAAGCAAACGCCCACATCGAACAGTTGCTGGGTTTAAGCTGCGAACAGTTTCGCAAGATTGTCATGCTGGCGCAGGGGGAATTCCGCCGCTTTCTGGACGCTTCCAGCAAAGAAAAGCAGGAGATTTTCCGGCAGATTTTCCGCACCGACCTCTACGAGCAGTTTACCCTGCGCCTGGGTACACAGACCGACCAACTGGAACGACAGGGAGAATCGGCGCGGCAAACCTCCCTGTCGATGATGCAGCAGCTCGACTGCACCGAGGACCCGGAGCTTGAACAGCTGATTTCGGCATCAGAGCCTTCGCCGCAGGCTGTCTGCCAGCACCTGACACAGAGCCTGGCACAAGGTCAACAGCAGCTGCAAGCGTTGGAGCAAGACGCTTCCCTTTTTGAACAGCAACTGACTCAACTGGATTTGGAACAGGCGCAGCAGCTGTGGCAGCTGTTTCAAAGCAGGCAGGCTCTCAACGAGCAGTTGTCCGCATTACACGCACAATCCCCTGCCATCGAGCGTTCCCGCCAGCAGCTGAGCCGCCTGGAACAGCTTTCTGCCCTGCTGCCCTCCTACACCCTGCTGACCGACTGCCGTCAGCGCACCGTTCAAAAGCAGCAGCAGCTAAAGCAGGCACATCAGCAGCTCGAACAGCACCAAGCCACCCTTTTGCAGGCACAGCAGGATTTTTTACAGGTGGAAGTGTTGTCCGCCAAACGAGAACAGCTTGCCCGCGACAGCCAGCAGATCAGCCAGCAGATTGCCCAATCCAAACGCCTTTCCCAACTGCAACAAAGCCTTGTGCAGGAGCAGCAGCAGCTGGAAAAAGCCAAACGCAGTGTCGTTCTGTGCCGCCTGCTGTTACAGCGGGCAGAGCAGAATGCAAGCTACCAACAGCTGCAAAAAGCCCAGCAGCTGCACCGGCAGGTAGCTTTGCTGTATCAGCAGCTAGAGCAGGTGGAGATGAAGAAAAAACAGCTGGAAACCTGCCGCCGGCAGCTGGAACAGGCACAGATGGCAGCGCAGCTTGCTCAAGATTTACAGGAAGGCAGTCCTTGCCCGGTCTGCGGAGCGGTACATCATCCGCAGCCTGCCAAATGGCTCGAGGACCGTCCGGTCGAACCGCAACAGCTGGAGGCACTGGAGGCACAGCGATTGGAGCTGTTTGGTCAGCTTTCCTCCCAAAAGGCACTGCTTGCCCAGCTGATGGAAGCCCTGCCCGCTGCTGCCAATCCCGATGAGCTGTCCGCCTTAAAAGCACAGCTGGAGGATTCCCTCTCCCGCTTGCAGCAGCAGATCGAGCAACTGATTCCAGCGGCAAAGGTTTCTCAGCCGCGCTATTTCGACCGAGAATATCTAAGCAATCAGATTTTGCCGATGCAGCAGCAGGAAGCTTCCCACCAACGCGCACTGGAATTGCTGCATCAGGAGCAGGCTGCCCTTGCCGAACAGCTGGGCATTGCCAATCTCCAGCCGTTTAACGGAGCAGAGCAGCTGGAAGAGCAGCTAATGCAGATGAATCGGCAGCAATCCCAGCTGTCCCAGCAGATTCGCCAGTACACCGAACGCTACCAACAGGCGTCCACCCGCGGCGCACAACTGGAGCAACAGCACGCCCAGTTGACCGAGGATACCCAAGTCCTGCAATGCCAACTGGCTGCTTTGGAAACGGACTTTTCCCAACAGCTGCACGCCCAGCAGCTGGACACAGAAGCGGACTTTCTTGCATTGCGCAGTCAGCTCGAACAGATTCCCCTGCTCAAACAGCAGATCGAACAGCACAGCGCCCAGCTGCTTTCCTGCTCGGTCAAGCTCAGCCAGCTCAACGAACAGATTGGCAACCGCACACCGCCTGATTTGGATGCCCTGCGCGAGCAGCACAGCGCCGTCAGCAGCCAACTGGAGCAGACCCGCACACAGCTTCGTCAGCTGAGCCAGCGGCAAGCGCTCAACAACCGACTGATGCAAGGCATCCAGCAGCTGTCTGAGCAGTTGGAGCAGCTTGGCAAAGAGTATGAACTGGTAGGCGGACTGCACCGGCTGTGCAGCGGAAAAAATCCACAGCGGCTTTCCTTCGAAAGCTTTGTGCTGACCAGCTACTTCGAGCAGATTGTCGCCGCTGCCAACCTGCACCTGTGGCAGATGAGCATGGGCAGATACCAGCTGCTGCGCAAAAAGGAACGTTCCCGCGGCAACACCTCCTCCGGTCTGGATTTAGAGATTATGGACAGCTACACCGGCTTGCCGCGCCATGTCTCCACCCTGTCGGGCGGCGAAAGCTTTGAAACCTCGCTCGCGCTGGCGCTGGGTCTTGCCGAAGTGGTACAGCAGAATGCAGGCGGCATCCAGATTCAGACGATGTTTGTCGACGAAGGCTTTGGCAGCCTCGACCCGCAAAGCCTGGACAGCGCCATCCAAACGCTGACCGGTCTGCGTGAGGAAGGACGGCTGGTGGGTATCATCTCCCATGTACCGCAGCTGTATGAGCGCATCCCTGCCCGCATCGTCGTCACCTCATCCATCAACGGAAGCTCTGCTAAAATCAGCTTTGCCGACGGGGAAAATTAAAAGCACGTCACCGATGCTGTCGTGACAGAGGGGTGCAAAACGATGCGCTCCCTTCTACCCCTCAGCTGATTATATCAGCAGCTCCCCTATATAGGGGAGCCTTCGATAAATGTAAGCACACCCAAAAAATCTCCCCTTGCTAAGGGGAGATGTCACGGCAGCAATGCTGTTGTGACAGAGGGGTGCGAAATGATACTTTCACTTCTACCCCTCAACCGATTGCATCAGCAGCTTCCCGGCATAAAAAGTCTCCCATTGCTAAGGGGAGATGTCACAACAGCAATGCTGTTGTGACAGAGGGGTGCAAAACGATGCTCTTCCTTCTACGCAATAAAAGAACCGCCCGAGCGCACCACAATGGTGTACTCGGGCGGTTTTATGATTCCCTACTGGTTTTTCTTCTGTTTATTTTCCATTGCAATCAGGGCATCCTTGCGGGAAAGGTTGATTCTGCCCTGGCTGTCGATGTCAGTTACCTTGACCAGAATCTCGTCATCAACATTGACGACATCTTCTACGCGCTCTACACGTTTGGTGTCCAGTTTGGAGATGTGTACAAGACCTTCTTTGCCGGGAGCGATTTCAACAAAGGCGCCGAAGTTCATCAGACGGGTAACTCTTCCTTTATAGATAGCACCGACCTCCGGGTCATGCGCGATGGTTTCGATCATGCTG
>SAMEA3387444__coassemble_2620_pt1 | contig 20471 bp, 18 predicted proteins | sample SAMEA3387444__metabat2_low_PE_011 | metagenome-assembled genome bin SAMEA3387444 (sample SAMEA3387444) | Felis catus | biome: Faeces | place: United Kingdom | collected 2012 | reverse complement strand
GCCGAGAAGGCTGCCGAGCAGCAGGAGATCGTGGAAGAAGCCGCTGCCGAGGAACAGGATACTGAAGAATATGTATTGAATACCAATACACGAAAATTTCATCATTCTTGGTGTTCTTCCGCCAATCGAATCAAACCCGGTAATCGCTCAACCTGTATCGGAAGAGATGCCGCTATTGCTATGGGATACACCTCATGCGGGCAATGTAATCCTTAAAAAATAAAATAAAAAATCGCCCCCTGTGTTGGCGCACAGAGAGCGATCCGGTTGCCCCATCAAAAGAGCTAACCATAAAATACCCGTATTTATTATAGCACTCTTTTGATGGGCTGGCAACCGCATACCCAAAAAAGGAGTGCTATTTTTATGCCAAGAAAAAAAGCCAGCCCCAATCGTCAGGATGGACGATACGAAGTAAAAATCACAATCGGCAAAACCTTACAAGGGAAACTGATACGCAAATCCTTTTACTCCGAAATCAGCAAAGCCGATGCCAAGAAAAAAGCCGATGCCTGGATTATCGAGCAAAAGGTCAGCGAGCTAACCGGGATCAGCTCTGCCCCTGCCCAAACATCCTACACCTTTGAGCGATGGGCAATGATCTGGCTCAAAAATCACAAAGAAAAAGCTGTCCGTCGGATCACCTACGAGGAAACCTATCAGGCAACCGTTACCCGCTACCTGATTCCGCATTTTGGCAAAGCAAATCTATCAGACATCTTGCCCTCTGACATTGTCGCCTTTTACAACGACATCAATGCTCGTTACTCCAACTCCCTGCTGGAAAAGTGCAAAATTTGCTTAAACGGCATCTTTGAGAGTGCCATAGATGATGGCGTGATTTTTAAAAACCCCGCTAAAAAAGCAAAACTCCCCGCACTGGAAACGCAGGCAGAATACAGTGAAATCCGTGCGTTGTCCATGGAGGAGGAAAAGTTGGTCCGCGAATTTTGTCTTGAGCATCGATTTGGACTTGAGGTGCTGATTATGCTCGAGCTCGGACTGCGGCGTGGAGAGCTGTGCGCTTTACGTTGGGATGACATTGGATTTGATACCTTATCTGTATCAATCCACAACACAGCATCTTATACCAAATCTGGCGGGCTGGAAGTTGGACTTACTAAAACACGCAATTCCACCCGTATCTTGCCTATCTCGCCGGAGTTTGCCTCTTATCTTTGGCAACATCGCGGATCCGGCTACATCGTAGGTGGGACTACTCCCATCATCCCACATACATGGGGAGAAAAGCATCTAAATAAATTTTGGGATGATTTTTGCAAAGAGCATCCAGGAGCCGCGACCTATACCGCCCGGGAGCTGCGTCATACTTGTGGCACTAGGCTCTACGCAAAAACGAAAGATATTTATGCCGTGTCAAAGTTTTTAGGACACTCATCTGTCGAAATTACTACCCGCTACTATATAAAAACTGACGTCAGCTCCCTGCGAGAATCTTTGCAAATTGGGAACAACTGTCGTCAGAGTGTCGTCAGCGGCTCAAAAGGCACAAATACACACTCAGATATTTTTTCTCCGTTTTCGGAATCTGCATCCAAAGAATCCTATAATCATGCGGTTTTATAAAAAAACAAAGGGCTACCGGGTATTCCCAGTAGCCCTTTTTCTTGGTGACCTATCGGAGACTCGAACTCCGGACACCCTGATTAAAAGTCAGGTGCTCTACCGACTGAGCTAATAAGTCAAAATAGCTTTGCACGGCTTTGTTTGCCTGTGCTCTTGCAACGTTGATTATTATAGCACAGCTTATTTTTATTGTCAACACCTTTTTTAAATTTTTTTATAAAAATTGTCTTATTTTCCATCGGGTGGTATAATAGAGGGATAAAGGGCTTTTGATTTTGAATTTTCGCTTTTCAGTGAGGTGCAGCATGGAACCTTCTTTGGATACCAACATACAATTTTTGACCGGCGTGGGTCCCAAGCGAGCCGCGCTCTACCAGAAGCTGGACATCTTTACCATTCGGGATTTGCTCTACTATTTCCCGCGCTCCTATATCGACCTGTCCTCTCCCTGTGAGATTGCCGCTCTGCCTGCCTGGGAAACCTGTGGGGTCAAAGCCCGCGTCGTGGTCAAAAGTGCACCGCAGTATGTCCGCCGCGGCATGACCATCTCCCGCGTGCGGGTGGCAGACGATACCGGCAGCATGGTCATCACCTTTTTTAATGCCAAATACACCGTCGATGCCCTCCATTATGACCAGGAGTATCTGTTCTACGGCAGGACCGGCGCACCCGGAAGGGCAGAGATGACAGCGCCCTCCATCTACCCGGTTCAACAGGCAGGCGGGCTGATTCCGGTCTACCCGCTGACACAGGGACTTTCCTCCAAGATGATTTCTGCCAATATCGCGCAGGCGTTGCAGATGGCGGACCGGAAAATCCCCGACCCGCTGCCCGCCTTTCTCCGTCAACAGTATCAGCTGTGCCACCTGCACTTTGCTTTGCAGAACATCCATTTTCCCGCCGACCGGGAGAGCGCCCAGCTTGCCCGCAATCGTTTGGTATTCGAGGAGCTGCTGATGCTCTCCCTCTCGTTGCATTCGGTGCGCAGTGACACCAGCACCTGCACCGGCTTTGTCTGCGCCAAAACCGATTTGACCCCCTTTTTGGAGCAGCTGCCCTTTCAGCTGACCGGTGCCCAACAGCGTGCCATTGCGCAGGTGGCTGCCGATTTAAGCCGCAGTGTACCGATGAACCGGCTGGTACAGGGGGACGTCGGTTCAGGTAAAACGATGGTCGCAGCGGCAGCCGCCTTCCTCGCCTACCAAAACGGGTATATGTCCGCACTGATGGCTCCCACCGAAATTTTGGCGCAGCAGCACTATCAGGGACTTTCCAAACTGCTGGGACCTTTGGGGATGCGGCTGGGTCTGCTGTGCGGCTCGATGACCGCCAAGGAAAAACGGCAGGTCAAGGAAAGCATCGCCTTAGGGATGGTGGATCTTGTCATCGGGACCCACGCACTGCTCTCCCGTGACGTGGACCTGCCCAACCTGGCGCTGGTCATCACCGACGAACAGCATCGCTTTGGCGTGCGGCAGCGTGCGATGCTGGGGGAAAAATCTGTCCACCCGCACACGCTGGTCATGTCCGCCACCCCGATTCCCCGCACGCTGGCGCTGATGATTTACGGCGATTTGGACGTTTCCTCCATCGACGAGCTGCCGCCCAACCGTCAGCCGGTCAAAACCTATGTCATCAGCTCCAAGCTCAAGCCGCGCGCCTACCGCTTTTTGCAGGACCATCTGGACCGCGGCTTGCAGGGGTACATCGTCTGTCCGCTGGTAGAGGCGATGGAGGACACCCCATCCAACCTGCAAAATGCACAGGAGTACGCCGACACCCTTGCCCGCGGACCCTTTCAAGGCTATCAAGTGGGTGTGCTGCATGGCAAAATGCGCCCGAAGGAACGTGAAGCCATCATGTCCGCCTTTGCCCGCGGGGAAATCCAGCTGCTGGTGTCCACCACCGTCATTGAGGTCGGTGTGGATGTACCCAACGCAGTCATCATGATGGTGGAAAATGCAGAGCGCTTTGGACTCAGCCAGCTGCATCAGCTGCGCGGCAGGGTCGGCAGAGGCTCGGAGCAGTCCTACTGCATTCTGGTTTCGGACAACCGCAACCCGGACACCCGCGAGCGACTGGAGATGCTGCACCGCACCAACGACGGCTTCAAGGTCGCCGAATACGACCTGAAGGTGCGCGGTCCGGGCGACTTTCTGGGCAAGCGCCAGCACGGTCTGCCGCAGCTGAAGATTGCCGACCTCGGTTCGAGCATGGAGATGATGGAGCAGGTGCAGCAGGCAGCCGAGCTGCTGCTTGAGCCGAACCGCTGCTCCGAAGCAGAGCGCAATCTGCTCGATGAGGCAATTCGCCGAACTTTGCAAACGGTGGGCGACAGCTTAAACTGATTGTGACCTCTCCTTTTTAAAACGCATGGAAAACGCACACACCCCTGCCGCAAGAGAAAATTTCTCTTGCGGCAGGGGTGTGTTTTATCTGTCGGTCTTTTTCACTTAGTTTAAGTGCTGCTGCAATCCAGCCAGCAGGTCGTTCTTGATGTCCCACAGCTTCTGCGAGAGGTCGACATAGTAATTGTGCGGATTTTCAAATCGTTTGACCTCGTCCCACAGGGTATCTACCTGCTGTTTGCAGTGGCTGCGAATCTGCTGGATGTCCGGCAGCTGGTAAACCAGCTTGCCCTGGCGGAAGATGGGCTGAAGCATCTCCTTTGCCGTCACATTTTCCAGTGTGCACTTTTTCCAGGTTGCCAGCGGGTCAAAGATGGTCAAGGTGATGGGGTTCTGGGTATCCAGCTGCTCGTCGTGGACACAGACATAATCCGCTACCGCTTTGCCATTGCTGTCAAACAGACGGTAAACCTTTTTAAAGTGCGGGTTGGTAATCTTTTCCGGGCTTTCGCTGACCTTGATTTTCGGGATGAATTCTCCATCCTTCTCCACCGCTACCAGCTTGTAAACGCCGCCAAACACCGGGTCGGACTTGCTGGTAATCAGTCGCTCACCGATGCCAAAGCTGTCGAGCTTAGCTCCCTGTAATTGCAGGTCGCGGATGATGTACTCATCCAACGAGTTGGAGGCAACGATCTTGACGTCGGCAAAGCCTGCCTCATCGAGCATCTTTCTGGCTTTTTTGGAGAGGTAGGCAATATCTCCGCTGTCGATGCGCACCCCTTTCGGACGGTGACCCAGCGGAAGGATGACCTCGTTAAACACCTTGATGGCGTTGGGGATACCGGATTTGAGCACATTATAGGTGTCCACCAACAGCGTACAATCGTCCGGGTAAATCTGTGCGTAGGATTTAAACGCCTCATATTCGCTGTCGAACATCTGCACCCAGCTGTGCGCCATGGTGCCGACTGCCGGTACGCCGTAATCGCGGTCGGTGATGGCACAGGCGGTCGCGCCGCAGCCGCCGATGTAGGTCGCACGTGCGCCCAAAATCGCCGCATCATAGCCCTGCGCCCTGCGGGAGCCGAACTCCATAATCAGCTTATCTCCTGCCGCGCGGACCATGCGGTTTGCTTTTGTTGCCACCAGCGACTGGTGGTTGATAGTCAGCAGGATCATCGTTTCCACCAGCTGTGCCTGGATAACCGGACCTTTCACGGTGACAATCGGCTCGTTCGGGAAGATGGGGGTTCCCTCTTCCATTGCCCAAACGTCGCAGGAGAAACGAAAGTTTGCAAGGTAATCCAGGAACTGTTCGTCGAACACCTTCTTCGAGCGGAAGTATTCGATGTCCTGCGGGGTAAAGCGCAGGTTTTCCAGGTAGTGGACCAGCTGCTCCAGACCGGCAAAGATGGCAAAGCCACCGTTGTCCGGGATATTGCGGAAGAACATATCGAACACCGCTACCTTGTCCTTCATGCCGTTGAGGAAGTAGCCGTTGGACATGGTAAATTCGTAGTAGTCGGTCAGCATGGTGAGGTTTCTCTCCTCAGACCAGTTGATATGCATATCATCAAATCCTTTCTAAAAAAGCGGTATTACATCATCGATGCCGGAGAACCGTTGTCGAAGGAGAGCAGCCCGTGCGGTTCATACGGCACACCGTCCTGCGAGCAGAAGTAGATGCGCTCGAGCATATCCACTGCGCGGTACGCCGCTGCATAAAAGATTTTGGGAAAGCTGCGGTTGTCGGTCTTTTCCGGTGTATTCAAATGATACCAGCTGTCGCAGTCGAGGTTGAGGATGTCCTCCATCACCTGCCTGCGGCGGATGTGCGGAGAAAAAATTTTTTTGCCGCCCAGCAGCGCCTCGCCCGCTTCGGTCAGGCGGACCAGACATCCGCTGCGGTCCAGCACCAGCTGCAAAAGGGTCCAGGTCTGCGAAAAACAGCCCTCCAGCTCCTTGACGCTGCACCGGATGCCGTAAACCTCCTCAAGCAGCTGGGCATACAGTCGTGCAATCACCCGATGCTCCCAGTGGCTGCCGTACAACCGCTTTGCCGGGCGGTATTCACGGATATTTCTGCCGCGCTTGATGCGGTACAAAGCGGTGTCGATGTCGCTTTCGATGCGGTGATGCAATCCACGGCGCTCGTCCAACGGCAGCACCCGCTCCTTCTGCATCTGCTTAAAGTAGATGTATGGGTGCGCCTCACAGTCTAAACAATAATGTCCGGCAAAACCTAAAATATAGGACGCCAGCGTTTCATATTCATCGGTGTGCCTGCGCTCGTTGAGATAGCGGCTCATACATGCAAACAGTTCATCGACCTTTTTTAGGTGCATCAGATTGCCATAACGCGGCAGCAGGCTGGTGCCCAGCAGGGCATCCTTAAAAAAGAGCAGGTCGGGTCCCTGCTGTCCCCAAAAATAGGGTGCGGGATTGCGCTCGAGAAGCTCCTGAATCTCCTCGTCCAAAAAAGCAAAGACCTGTGCTCCAAACAATTCATGGGTAACAAAAGCGGGCATAATGCGCCTCCTTTTTTCCAAAATCGGTTGTATATCAACCGGCAGACAAAACTATGCCAAAAACATATTCGATGCAATCTTACCTAACAGCAGCAGCATGGCTACAATCATGATTGGGCGCACCACCTTGGCTCCCTTTTTCAGCGCCAAGCCGGAACCGACCCAGTTGCCCAATACCGAAAAGATGGTGCACTTGATGCCGACATCGACCAGCACATTTCCGCTCATGCCGTAGGTTATCAGCGCAGCGACGTTGGAGGCAAGGTTGACCACCTTGGTGGTGCCGCATGCGCGGATGATGCCTAATCCCAGTACCGAGTTGAGCAGCAATGTCATAAAGGTGCCTGCACCCGGACCAAAGAATCCGTCGTACATACCGGTACCAAAGCCGACTGCCGCCGACAGCAGCACCGAGCGCAGCAGCGGCATCTCCTGCTCGCGTTCTTCTCCAAAGTCCTTTTTGCGCAGCACCATAATGGCAATCAGCGGCACTGCCACCAGCAGAATGTAGTTGAGATATTTTTCGTCGATTGCCATTGCCAATTTTGCACCCAGCGGGGAGCCTACCAGCGCGCCTGCCGCTGCAATCAATGCAACCTTGATGTTGATTTGCTTTTCCTTAAAAAAGCGAACCGAAGCGGTCAGGGTACCGATGGCATTTGCAAACTTGTTGGTTCCCAGCGCCATGTGCGCCGGAATACCCACCGCATAATAAGCCGGCAGGGTAATCAGTCCGCCGCCGCCTGCAATCGAATCGACCAGTCCACCCAGAAAGACACAGGCAAACAACACCAGCATCTGCGAAAATTCTATTTCCATAATCTTGCTCCTGTCCTTTCTTTACTCCTCAAAAGTCACGTTTCATTCCTTTTCTGCCGTTACCGCATGACAGAGGTTCCCTTTTCCTTTAAATAGGTGGAGTAGACGTCCGCCAGATGCAGCTTGACCGCCAGCGGATATTTTTCATACGCCTGACTGATGGAAAAGCTGCCGCCGCGCGCCGCATCGTCAAACCCGCCCATGTGCCAGCGGATGGCAACCGCCTCGGAGGGCTTGAGCCGCAAAAAGCGCTCAATCAGAAAGACTGATTTTTCCCCATGACCAAACGGGAACTGGTCATCGATGGAAAAATAAGGCTGCGCCTCCCACCTGCCGGTCTCCGGGTTTTTGACATTGCGGGAGCTGACCTTGTAAAACTGCGCCTTGCACACGTCGTGCAGCAGCGCACAGATGGCAAAGCTCTCCATGCTGTCGCCTTCCTCAAAAAAGCGGTCCACCATCGTTTCAAACACGCTGATGCTGTGCATCACCAACCCATGCTGACAGGCACAGTGATATTTGGTGCTGGCAGGCGCGGTAAAAAAATCGGTCTTTTTAAGCCATTCCAGCAGCTGTTCTGCACCCTCGCGCCTGATGTGGGTGGTGAACAGCTGTTCAAATTTCTGCTGATAATCCAGCTCTTCCATAGGCTCATCCTCCCAAAAACTGCTGCGCCGGAGGTTTTGTTGCATTGCGCAGGATATTATCAGACCCATTATAGCACAAATCGCAAAAAGTGTAAAAATGATTTTGCCTTGTCCGGCAATTTTTTCCGTAGATTGCCGGTTTTGTTTTCTTCTACAAAAAAGCAGGAGAAAGGTTCTCCCCTTCTCCTGCCCCTGTGCTTATTTTTGATAGAATTTTCCCTGCCAACTGTCCCGTCGGACCAGCTCCTTGTCGATTTCATTGAGGACACACAGTTTTTTTAGGCTCCACTGCGGTCCGATCAACGCCTCTTTTTCTCCGTCGCCGGTCACCCGCTGGACAATCAGCTCCGGCGGCAGCAGCTCCAGCTGGTCGCAGACGATGTTGACATACTCCTCACGCTCGAGCAGACGGAACTCTCCCCGCTGCAGCTGCTCTGCCATCACCGTCCCTTTTAAGACGTGCAGCAGATGGATCTTGATGCTGTGCAACGAAAGCCGGCTCAATTCCCGTGCGGTTTCCAGCATCATCTGATGGTCCTCGCCGGGCAGTCCGTCGATAATGTGGACGCAGACCTGCACCCCACGCTCTTGCAGCTTTTGGTAGCCGCGCAGAAAATCGGCATAGCTGTGGCAGCGGTTGATCCGCTGACCGGTGACGTCGTGGATGGTTTGCAGTCCCAGCTCCACCTCCAGATAGGTGCGCTGTGCAAGCTCGCCCAAATAGTCGGCTGTTTCATCACTGATGCAGTCGGCACGGGTGGCAATGGCAAGCCCTGCCACATTGGGAAAGTTAAGCGCCTGCTCAAACTTTTCCCGCAGCACCGGCAGCGGCGCATAGGTGTTGGTGTGCGCCTGAAAATACGGGATGTACAGGGTGTCCTCCCACTTGTGGTCCATCACCTGCCGCACCTGCTCAAACTGCCGGTCCAGCGGAAGATGAACGTCCCCGGCAAAATCCCCGCTGCCGCGCGACGAGCAGTAGGTACAGCCGCCGGTGCCCTTGGTCCCATCGAGGTTTGGGCAGGTAAAGCCCGCATCCAGCGAAACCTTTGCCACCTTGCAGCCGAAGTGATGGCGCAGGAAGTAGTTGAAGGTGTGATACCGTTTATTGCTATCAGAATAGGGGAACGGATTGTTCATTATTTTTTCAGCAGCGCTCCTGCTTCTTCATCCACAAAGATGGTAACATCCGGGTGCAGACGCAGTACGCTTGCCGGTACCTTTGGAGTGATGGGACCATAAACGGTGTCATAGATGGTCTGTGCCTTCTTCGGACCGTTTGCCAGCAGCACGATCTTCTTTGCCTTCATGATGGTGCCGATGCCCATGGTCAGTGCCTTCTTTGGCACCTGGTCCATCGACTCGAAGAAGCGGGCGTTTGCCTCGATGGTGTTCTGGGTCAGATCGACCACGTGGGTCTTTTCCGGGAATTCCTCACATGGCTCGTTGAAGGCGATATGACCGTTGTTGCCGATGCCCAGCAGCTGGATGTCCACGCCGCCGGTCTGCTCTACCAGCTGCTCATAGCGCTCGCACTCTGCCTGCAAATCCTCTGCGGTGCCGCATGGAACGCTGGTGTTTTCCTTGTTGATGTTGATGTGGTCGAACAGATTGTGGTTCATAAAGTAACGGTAGCTCTGGTCGTTGTCGCCGTTCAGTCCTGCATACTCGTCCAGGTTGACAGTTTTTACATGGCTAAAGTCCACTCTGCCCTCGTTGTACATCTGAATCAGCTCTTTATACATTCCGACCGGAGTGGAGCCGGTTGCCAGACCCAACACGCTGTCCGGTTTTAAGGTGATCTGTGCTGCAAAGATGCGGCTGGCAAGCTTGCACATTTCGGTATAATCTTTGGTTACTACAACTTTCATTGATAAAGCCCTCTTTTCCTTTGGATTGATAAGACAAAATACAAAGAATTTCCGATATTATTTTAACACAATGTCCCCCACCGGTCTAGAGGGAGGCGGTGTTTTTTGTAAAACTGCAACAGGCGCAGGGAAAACACCTTCCCCACGCCCGTTTATCTTGGTTACTTGATGGCTTCTTTGAGAATCTCTTTTGCCTTTTCGTTATCCGGCGAAATGACCACAAAGATATAATTGCCCTTTTCTTCGACCACTGCGCTGTCGAGCTTGGTCATCTCTTCAGGCTTGTAGTCCTCATAACGCACCTTCAAATCCTTGATGCGGTCGTTGATAAGGCTCTTGACCACGGTGACCTGGTCGGACTCTTTGACCTGGAACATGGCAATCTCGTCGGCGTTGCCGGTGGCATAATCCGCCATATAGATAGCATAGTTTTCCAGGGTGGTCGGGTCGATATAGTAGTAGTTGTTCAGTGCAGCCTCGCCCTGCTTTTGCATCTTGCTGGCAGAAAAGTCGATGCCGCCGGTCAGCGAGGAGTAGACCTCGTCAAAGGAGATATACTCGCTTTTATTTCCGCAGCCCGCAAAGCTGATTGCCAGGGTAACTGCTGCCAGAGCTGCTGCCAAAAATCGTTTCATTTTTTTCATTGTTATTCCTCCGCTGCTGTGTGCGACTTGAGATAGTCGAACCATTTTTGATAATATTTGTTTCCAAAGTGCATACCGTCGCCGTTGGAATCCTCCGGCAGGCAGCCCTTTTCGTCCTTAAAGGCAGAAGCAACATCCAGATAATGCACCTTCTGCTCTTCTGCAATCTCGACCACCAGCTCGTTATAGCGGTTGATCTTGTCGTTGGAAATGTCCTCGCGGGAGTCGTCAAACTCCTGGGTGACCGGCAGGATGGACTGCAAATAAATCTGGCTGTCGGGATGCTGCTCCTTGACCGCCTGCACAAACTTTGTGTAAACGTCGGTGAAATGCTGCTCGGTGAACCAGCCCACGCCGTTTGCGCCGAACATGATATAGATTTTTTTGGGCTCCGCTGCCTCCAGAGCGCCCATCACGGTGCTGTTTCCCTGTGCTGTACGAATCTGGTCGTCGGTAAAGACATTGTCCAGATTGATGCCTCTGGCTGCCACCACGGTAGCGTTGGTCATCACCTCATACAGCTTGATGCCTTCGGTGATGGAATCTCCCACAAAAGCGGCATCGTCAAAGTATTCGTCGCCGACGCTCGAGCCGCTGTTGGGCACCAGTGCCGACGAGGACAGGATGCGCTCGCTGGTCAGCTCGGTCACATCCGGCTGGCTCGGCTGCTGTTGTGGCTGCTCCTGCTCCGGCTGGGTCTGCCCGGTTGACTCGGTCGAATCAGATTGGGTTGACTCGGTCGGCTCGGTCGAATCAGATTGGGTTGACGCGGTCGGCTCGGTCGAATCCGACTGGCTCAAATCGGATTCCTCCAGCTGCTGCTTACTGAGCACCTCCTTTGGAATTTCTCCCTGTGCCTGTGCCTGCGCAGTTTGCTGCTCGTTTTTCTCCTGCATCTTTCCCCAATAAGCTGAAACGCCCAGTGCCAGGGCAGCTGCCAGGACCAAAACGGCAAAAAAAATCAGCAGACTTTTTTTCCTGTTTTTTCTGCGATGAGAATAGATACTGTTTCTGCTGCGCAATCTTTTTCCCCCTTTTTCCTCTCTTTGCTTTCCCATGGCGGAAAGCTCTTATTTAGTATACTACGTCTATCAGAAAATTCCTAGACCCTGCTTTAAATTTCATAAAAATTTAAAGCATCTTACTTTTGTCAATTCTTCTTCCTTTCTTTCGGAAAAGGCAAAAAAGTGCTTGACATTTCTTTTTTATGGTGGTATAATTAGGAACGTTGAATGCGAGTGTGCTGGAATAGGCAGACAGGCACGTTTGAGGGGCGTGTGTCTTCGACGTACGAGTTCAAGTCTCGTCACTCGCACCAAAAGCCATCGACCGACCGGTCGGTGGCTTTTTTGTTTTGCTTTCCCGTTTTTTTACCTTTAAAAAAGGGACTCCCGGTGGAGTCCCTTTTTTATTGTTCTTACAGGCTCAGTTCGTTCAAGCCAATCAGGCTCAGAATGTAGATTTTCAGTGCTTTAAACATACACTCGATGTTGTTGCACTCATCCGGCATATGCTCCTCGCCCTTGCCTTCTGGACATGGGTTTGGTGTGCCGTGGAAGCCGGGACCGAAGGCAACTGCATTTTCAAAGTGTTTTGCATAGGTGCCGCCGCCGATGGTGTACGGTACGCCCTTTTCACCGGTGACATAGTCGTGTGCAGCCAGCAGGGTTTTGATTTCTGCGGTGTCTGCCGGTTTGTAAACCGGGGAGGTGTTCTTTCTCAGAACTGCCTTTGCACCGTGCTCCGCTACATATTTTTCCATCATGGCAAACAGCTCGTCGCCCTTGAAGGTGACCGGATAACGGATGTCCAACTTCAGGGAGATGACGTTGTCCTTCATCGAATCCACGCCGTTGACATGGGTGATCTTGCCGGATACCTCATCCTCAACCGCTGCGCCGATGCCTGCGCCGTTGCTGTCCTTGAGGACCTCAGCTGCGGCTGCCATTGCCTTCTTTTCCATCTCAGAAAGCTGTGGCAGGGTGGAAATCAGCTCAAACAGCAGTTTGGTTGCGTTGATGGAGCCTTCCGGTTTTGCTGCATGAGCAGTCTTGCCGGTAGCTGTTACCTTGATGCCGCCTTCTACTGCTTCTACATGGTATACCTTGTGGTCATAGTTGCCCAGGTCTGCCTCGGTAATACCTTTGAGGGTTGCCGTTGCGCTGGCGCAGACTGCGTTGCTGACGGTGCCGCCGACAACGTCGGTGATGACCTTGCCATCGACTGCCAGTTCAATCACCACGCTGAGCTGACCCTTTTCACCGATGCAAACCGGGAAGCTTGCGTCCGGTGTAAAGGCAAAGGTTGGCTCCTTCTCTGCTGCCAGATAGTGTGGCAGGTCGGTCATGCCGGTTTCCTCGCTGCATCCGAATACCATGCGGTAGGTGTAGTTTGGCTGGATACCCAGCTCCTTCATACATTTGAGCGCATACAGACCAATCACTGCCGGACCCTTATCGTCCGAAACGCCGCGTCCGTAGATGTAACCGTCCTTTTCAATCATATCGTATGGGTCATGGCTCCAACCGTCGCCCTCCGGTACAACGTCCAGATGTGCCAGCAGAGCAATCTCTTTTTCTGCGTTGCCGTATACAGCGGAACCTGCATAGTAATCATAGTTTTTGGTAGCAAAGCCCATGCCCTCGCAAATCTGCAAAGCTTTGTCGAGCACCTTGCGGCAGCCTTCGCCGTATGGAGCCTGTGGATTGTCATTTGCTACACTGACGCTCTTGATGTTGACCAGGGTGGCAACATCCTGCAAAAGATTCTGTCTATTATCTGCAATAAACTGGTCGATTCTGGTTTCCATTTCTTTAGAAATCATCTGTAAAAACCTCCAATGCATTGATTCTTTTTCAAAAGTCAGTCAAGACCTCTGCTCCATTATACCACAAATTATGGTTTTTACCATCATATCTTGAAAAAAACCTGCACAAATTCCGGTTGATTTTGTTTAGCATGTATGATGTGTTCTTTTCATGCTATAATATAAAGCGAACACTTTATATTATAGCACAAAAAACAGCAGAGAGCTGTTCTGCCTCTCTGCTGTTGCTTGTTTTATCGTTTTTTGTTCGAGTTCCAATAGCCGACCACTTCGCTGACGGTGCTGACCGTTACAAACGCCTTCGGGTCGTTATTGCGGATATATTCCATCAGCTGTGCGTACTCATTTTTGGCAAGGATGGTGACAATCTCCAGCTTTTCACTGTTGTCATAGCCGCCCTTTGCTTCATACAGGGTCACGCCGCGGTGCAGGTCGTGCATGATGTAATCCGCCAGCTGCTCGTGGTGCTGGGAGAGGATGCAGACCCTTTTGCGTCTGGAAAAGCCGCTGATGAACGAATCGATGACGATGCCGTTGAAGTAGGTGCCCAGAAAGCCGATGACCAGGGTTTTGGTGTCATAAACCAGAATGGAGCTGGCAACGGTGAGAGCGCCCACCACTGCAATGCTCTGACCCAGCTCGATATGGGTGTACTTGTTGATAACCTTGCCGATGATGTCCAAGCCGCCCGAGGAAGCGTTGGCGTTGAACATCAGCGCCTGTCCGACACTGATGAGCAGGACACAGCACAGCGCATCCAGGGTCATATCGTTGGTCAATGAAGGGTTGTTTGGGAAGAGCACCTCAAAGATGTACAGAAACACCGGCAGCAACAGCGAGGTGTAGACGGTCTTTGCACCGAACTCCTTTCCCACAAACACAAAACCGATGACCAGACAGAAGAGGTTGAGGATGAAGGTCATCACCGAAACCGAAACCGGGATGAAGTGAACCAGCACCATCGCAAGACCGGTGATGCTGCCGAAGATGATGTTGCTTGGCATCATAAAGAAATAGATTGCCAGTGCAGCCAAAAACAATCCTGCTGTGATGACTGCATACTCGCGCAGCAGCTTAAAGCGGTCCTGTGCCGGCTGGGTCAGATTGTCGTTTGTCTTTTCCACCGTAAATTCCTCCTTGGGGAGTTGTTCCCCGTTTGTTTTTGCAAATAGATTGAAAACCGATTTCCCTTTGACAGAGCCGAACAGCCGCATCTGTCAAAAAAACCAAAACTTTCCTATTATCAGTTTATCCTTTTCCCTGCCCGATGTCAATGGCAGTGCGGACAGGAATTTTTTGTGGCAAATTTTTTGCATCATTTCAACTTGAGCGCGGTGGAAAGCTCGTGGATGACCCGGTCCTTCGCGATGACCAGCAGCTTGTCCCCGCTGAGCACCTGTGTGTTTCCTCGCGGAATAATCAGCTTGTCGCTGCGGAAGATGGCTGCGATGACCGCATTCTCCGGGATGTCAAGCTCAAACAGACGTTTTCCGTCCAGTTCATAGCGCTCGGGGATGAGCAGCTCGCTTAAAGTCGCCTCACCGCGGTTGAGCGAAAGCAGCGACTTGATGCGGGCTGCATCCACCTCTCGTTCAAGCAGACGGGCGATATTATCGGTGCTGGAGATTGGAATATCAACTCCCAATTTTTTCATTACGACAGCATTCTTTGGATTATTGACCCTTGCCACCGTTTTCGGCACCTTGAAGATTCGCTTTGCCAGCTGACAGGAAATCAGATTGTCCTGGTCCAGACCGGTGACCGCGATGACTGCATCTGCCCGGGAGGCGTTGGCGGTAGTCAGCGCCTCGATGGTGGAGCCGTCGGCATTGACCACAGCGATGTCCAGCTGATTGGCTGCATACTCGCAGGTGCGTTTATTTTTTTCAATGATCAGCGGCTGGTGCCCATGCTCCAACAATGTCTTGCACAGGTAAAAGCCGACCTTACCTCCGCCGATTACGATTACGTTCATACTCTCTCTTCCTTTCCAACAGCAGCTGCCACTAACGAATATCGGTGCTGACCAGCAGCTTATCGGTGGCGCGGATGGTCCTGAAATGGTTTGGGTCGAGCAGCAGGTCCACTGTCATGCTGATTTCACCGGTCTGGTCCACCAGCGCAATCAACGATTCCGGCTGCAAACGGCGTGCGGCTTCCTCCACTGTCAGTCCCACCAGCTCGTGCGGCGGCTCCATGGTGGACACCGACATAACTTCGTTGCCGACGGTGATGTGTCTGGTCTGGGTGCGTTTGGTCAGCATCGCATAGACCGACGAAACGGTGATGTTGGTCGGACAGACCGACTGAATATCAAAGCGGGAGAAGATGTCCTCCCGCAGCGGGTCGAAGATACGGGCAACAATGCGAGGAACGTTGAAAATTTCCCTTGCAATCTGGCAGACCATAATGTTGGTGTTATCGTCCTCGGTGACAGCAGCGATGGCGTCACAACCCTCGATGCCTGCCTGCCGCAGAATGTCCAGGTCGATGGGCACACCCTGGATGGTGAAACCGGAAAAATCGTCCGAAAGCAGGTCGAAGCTCTCTCTCTTCTGGGCAATGATGGCGACGTCATGCCCCAACTGGCACAGCACATCCGCCAGACGGGAACCGACCTTGCCGCAGCCAATGATTAGAATATTCATATCCTTACCCCTTTCTGAAGGTAAATCTTTATATTTTCTGCAACGCACTCCATTATAACGCATTTCTCCGCAGGAATAAAGGCATCTTTTCAACAAAATTCTTCCGGCCCGGCTTCCTGCCTGATGGGACAAGAAAAATACACAATTTATTTACCATTTTAGTAGTGACAAACGTTTCATTTTATGATATATATGATTATAATCGATAGAATCATAGAAAAGGGTCATCACAACCATCCAAAGGGGGTTTTTTTAATGAAAAAATTTGCACTGCTTGCCCTGTTGGGCGCTGCCGCAGCCGGAGCCGCCGCTGTGTGCGTAAAGGTCATCAAAGACCGCAAGAGCAATCTGGACGCTGACTACACCGAATGTCCCTGCGAGGGCGAAAACCCGCCGCAGGCTCCTGTTCAAGAGCCTGCGCAAAAGCCTGAAGAAAAACCGGTGTCTGAAGAGTTTTATGAAGAAAGTGAATCGGAAGGCTGCGAAGAAGCTTGCTGCACCGAGCAACCCTGCGAAGAATGCAGCGAAGCCTGCGCAGAACAGCCTTGTGAAAGCTGTGAAGAAACCTGCTGCACCGAGCAGCCCTGTGAAAACTGCGAAGAACAGCCGGTCGAGGATGCCCAAATCGAGGACGAAGCTGACAAAGAAACCATCTAATCCAAAATAAAGCAAAAGGTGCCGCCAAAACTGGCGGCATTTTTTCTGGACAGAGAACGGTAATACAGAAAGGAAAGGTAACATGATCTGGTATCTCGACCACAGTGCGATTGCTGTGGAAACCAACAACCACCTGCTGCTGTTTGACCTGTTTGGCAAAACGCTCCAACCACCAAAAGGGATGGGACTGGCACAGGGGTTTGTAAATCCTGATGAGCTGCTGGACAAGGATGTGGTCATCTTTGTTTCCCACGAGCACCCCGACCACTTTGACCCTGCCATCTTCTCTCTGCGCGACCGATTAAAGCGGGTGCGCTTTGTTCTGCCCGAAGAATTTGATGAAATCTATCAGGGGGATTTATTTGCCGCACCCAACCAAACCTACCGCCTGCCGGACATGACAGTGACCACCTTTGAGTCGACCGACATCGGACTGGCGTATCTGGTGGAGGTGGACGGCAAGCGCATCTACCACGCCGGAGATTTAAACTGGTGGCATTGGGAGGGCGAAGAGGAGGAATTTAACCTCGACCAGGCAAAGCGTTACCAGCAGCAGATGCAGCTGCTGGCAGATGCACTGGACGGTAATCACCTTGACCTTGCCTGCATCCCGGTGAACCCGCGTTTACACAGCGACTGCCTGCGCGGACTGCTGGCGTTTGACAGCCAGGTGTTTGCAAAAAACATCCTTCCCATCCACTTCTGGGGAGATTTTTCGGTGATGCAGACGCTGCACGACCGCCTTTCACCCGAGCTGTTTTCCCGCATCCTAACGGTGGAGCATCCGGGGAAGGTCTGCGGCAACTTGTAAAAGCGATGGCAGATATGATACTCACATCGGTCTGCCTTTCCCTATTCTGCTTGTAATCACAATCCAAAAGAAAAAGGAGGAGTAGAGAAAATGGAATTGGACAAACAAACAATAAAAAAAATTATCGGGCTGATTAGCTTTGCCATTCTGCTCAGCTGGGGATTAAAAAACACCGAGTTTATCAAACGTCTGATCGCACTTGCGCTGGGACTGCTTCAGCCCTTCCTGATCGGTGGCGTGATTGCCTTTGTGGTCAACGTCCCGATGCGGGCTTTGGAAAACGCCTGTTTCATCAAACCCTACCAGAAGCGCCTTGCCGCACAGGCTGCTGCCAAACCGGCTGGCAAAGGGAGTACTGTTCCTGCCAAACCGCCTATCTGGTACCGTGCTAAACGTCCGCTCAGCCTGATTTTAAGCCTTCTGCTGGTTATTGGCATCATCGGCGTCGGCACACTGATTGTTGTACCGGAAACGGTCAGCAGCTTTTCTTCCATTGTCAACAACCTGCGCAATTTTCCGCTGATGCTCAACCAATGGGCACAGGAGCTGATGGACTGGATGCCGCAGGCGGCTGTGTGGCTGGAGGAGCTGAACCTGAATCTGGATTTGACCTCTATCGACTGGCGGGAGATTATCACCCAGGTGGTCAACTTCCTGCAAAATGGTGCAGGCAATGTGTTAAACACCACCTTTACGGTAGCCAGCGGAATCTTCAACGGCATTGTCACCGGGTTTTTGGCGATTGTCTTTTCCTTCTACCTGCTGATGAACAAGGAAAAGCTGGGCAGCCAGACAAAACAGCTGCTGTACGCTCTGCTCAAGGAGCCGCACGCCGACTATCTGGTGCGGGTCGGTCAGATGACCAATCGCACCTTCTCCAAGTTCCTCTCCGGTCAGTGTGTCGAGGCAGTCATCCTGGCAACCCTGTTCTTTGTCAGCATGAGCATTTTGCGATTCCCGTACGCCATGATTATCAGCACCCTGATTGCCTTCACCGCTCTGATTCCGATTTTCGGCGCTTTCATCGGCTGTGTCGTTGGCGCCTTCCTCATTCTGCTGGTCGACCCGGTCCGCGCCTTCTGGTTTGTAGTACTGTTCCTCTTCCTTCAGCAGTTTGAGGGCAACATCATCTACCCGCGTGTGGTCGGCAGCTCGGTTGGGCTTCCCTCCATGTGGGTGCTGGTCGCTGTTACCCTCGGCGGCAGCATGATGGGTGTGTTAGGGATGCTGGTCTACATTCCGATGTTCTCGGTCCTCTACCGACTGATTCGGGAAGCTGTTTCTGACCGTTTGAAAACAAAGCAGGTTCCGGTTGAAAAATTCAGAAGCTAAATTCATATGAAAGAGTACAGACAAAAAAGCTGTCCTTCGATGTGAAGGACAGCTTTTTTGTCTGTACATTTATTTGGTCGGGTCTACTTCCCATTCCTTTTCCAAAAAGTTACAGCCCGGTGCCTGACAGCGGCGACAGAGGACCTTGACCTGCCCGGTGGAGGCATCTTCGGCATCGGAAAAAGCAACCCAGCCTGCCTCATACTCCTGCGGTACTGTGCAGCTGTGGGAGGTTACGCAATCAATGCGGCGACATTCTGTCCGGTTGGGGCAGGTCGGACAATCAGTGCGCTGACAAGCGTTCTGGCAGCTGCTAGAACGGGAATGATGGCGACCATGTTGATGCTGAACAGACTGACCCTGATGGGTCCACTGTGCAAGCTGTTCAGAATAACGGTCGGTAAATTCGTCGATGACCTCACAGACCAACTCCTCTGGCAGCTGCGGGTCAGACAGATGCAGATGGACTTTTCTTTCTTGACCATCGGTCTGACAGCGCTGCTGTGCCTGCGCACTTCCAGCAACCGACAGAAGAAGGGTCAAAGAGACTGCTGTTGTTGCCAGCAAAAGGCGTTTGCAAAATTTCACTGGTTCTTCTCCTCCTTGTAGGTGGTATTTTGTACTACACCTATACTTCACATTCAGTATAACAAAAAAAGCGACTTGTTTTAAGTCGCTTTGAAAAGTGTTGGCACCGCTCTATTTTCCCGGGCAGTCACCCGCCAAGTATCTTCGACACTGATGAGCTTAACTACTGTGTTCGGAATGGGAACAGGTGGATCCTCATCGCCATTAGCACCAACTATTCTTTTGTAAGGGTTTTCGGACCCTCAAAATTGAACAATGAAAACAAGAGAAGAACTTGTGTCAAACACTTGGTCAAGCCCTCGACCGATTAGTACTGCCAAGCTCAATGCCTCACGACACTTACACCTGCAGCCTATCAACCTTGTAGTCTTCAAGGGGTCTTACCTGATTGACTCAGTGGGATATCTTATCTTAAGGCCGGCTTCACGCTTAGATGCTTTCAGCGTTTATCCGATCCGAACATAGCTGCCCAGCTGTGCCACTGGCGTGACAACTGGTGCACCAGAGGTTCGTCCATCCCGGTCCTCTCGTACTAGGGACAGCGCCTTTCAAATATCCTGCGCCCACGACAGATAGGGACCGAACTGTCTCACGACGTTCTGAACCCAGCTCGCGTACCACTTTAATGGGCGAACAGCCCAACCCTTGGGACCTACTACAGCCCCAGGATGTGATGAGCCGACATCGAGGTGCCAAACCTCCCCGTCGATGTGGACTCTTGGGGGAGATCAGCCTGTTATCCCCAGGGTAGCTTTTATCCGTTGAGCGACGGCATTTCCACTCACATACCGCCGGATCACTAACTCCAACTTTCGTTACTGCTCGACCTGTCCGTCTCGCAGTTAGGCTCGCTTATGCGTTTACACTCAAGGGCATGGTTTCCGTCCATGCTGAGCGAACCTTTGAGCGCCTCCGATACCTTTTTGGAGGCGACCGCCCCAGTCAAACTGCCCACCTAACAATGTCCCCCGACCGGTTTCACGGCCGCAGGTTAGAATTTCAACACTTCAAGAGTGGTATCCCAAAGGCGACTCCACAGAAGCTGACGCCTCTGCTTCTCAGTCTCCCACCTATTCTGTACATGAAATATCAAAATCCAATATTAAGCTACAGTAAAGCTCCATGGGGTCTTTCCGTCTTGTCGCGGGTAACCGGCATCTT
>SAMEA3387444__coassemble_2351_pt1 | contig 75030 bp, 58 predicted proteins | sample SAMEA3387444__metabat2_low_PE_011 | metagenome-assembled genome bin SAMEA3387444 (sample SAMEA3387444) | Felis catus | biome: Faeces | place: United Kingdom | collected 2012 | reverse complement strand
CTCAGACAGCTCAATTATAATACCACGCCAACTTCTTTTTGTCAACACCTTTTTTGCCCTTTTTTTGACTTTTTTTGAAAAAGCAGGAAAACCTGCGAAAAATCCCCTTAAATGGACCTTTTTTCCTCTTTTCCTTCTCTGATATAACTTTGCAATCTCTCCTCTATTCGTTTTTCTGCCTGTTGTAACGTCAGATTTTCTTCCGAATGTTGCATGAGATAAAACCTTGCCAGTGCCTTCACCTTCCCAATCGGCACCACCCCTTCAATATATCCCTCCTCTCCAAACCGAATCGCCTTATCTTCGATCTGCCATTCCCTCTTCCTTCTTCTGCATCTTCTCTGATACCATTCCATTCCTACCGCTGCGCCGATTGCCACCGCAATAATCCCCATCATCCAAATCCATTCCAATACAACCACTCCTTCTTTGATTTCTATTGTTACATTATGCCCTCCTCCCCTTCTCGGTTCCCCACTGCTTTTTAAAAACTTTTTCCATCAGCGGATAAGTCCGCCACAATCGGAAAAAATGATGGTTGTATCCATCAATCATCCCCAAAGGAGAGATTTTATGATTTCCAGAGAAAAAGCCTCCAACCTCTTCCGCCTGGCGGTGCTCATGCTCATTAACCTTTGCATCGTCTGTCTTGCTTTTTCCCACACTTCCCCCTTGCCTTCTTCTCAACCTGCCGTGGACGTCCTATCCCAGTACGGCTCCCGTGGAGAGGAGGTCAGCAAAATACAGACCCGACTCAAATCCTGGGGTTACTTCTCCGGCGAAGTCACCGGCTATTACGGCTCCCAGACCACCGAAGCAGTCAAACGCTTCCAGCAAAAACACGGTCTGTCCGCTACCGGCGTCGCCGACCGGAAAACCCTCGAGCTGATTGGCATTTCCTCCTCCTCCGGCGCATCGGTTTCCAATGCCGATTTGGAATTGCTTGCCCGCATCATCTCCGCCGAAGCCCGCGGAGAACCTTATATCGGTCAGGTCGCTGTCGGCGCTGTCGTCCTCAATCGGGTGGAATCCTCCTCCTTTCCCGACAGCATCTCCGGTGTCGTCTACCAGCCCGGAGCCTTCACCGCCATCACCGATGGTCAAATCAACGAAGCGGTCACCGACTCTGCCCGCCGCGCTGCACGGGATGCGCTCAACGGCTCTGACCCCACCGGCGGCGCTCTTTACTATTATAACCCCGACAAAACCTCCAACCGTTGGATTCGCTCCCGTCCGGTCATCACCCGCATCGGACAGCACCTGTTCTGCTCCTGAGCCATTTCCTGTTCATCTCCTATGCTACGCAAAAAAGAGGACCTTCTGCCGTCGTCCGGTCGAAAGTCCTCTTTTTTCTGATTATTCCTCTTTAATAAACTGAAAGCTTCCCGCAGCTCCTTTTCCTTCTATATACAGGATATATCTGCCGTTCTCTTCAATCTCGACAGAAAAGGAACCACTCGCCGGATTTTCCATCTCGAACACCGGCTCCTTCTCCCCCTGTCTGCACAGCCTGATACGAAGGCTTCCCTTCCTTCTTTCCACGCTGCCCTGCATGATGTCCCCTGCCTCTAAGGATAGCTCCTGCTGGTCGCTTCCGTTAAAGACACGGTACTCCATCGACAGCTGGCTTTCGTTTCCGATGCGGCTGCCATCATAACGCACACAGCCGGTCAGCAAGCAGGCAATCATCACCGCCGCTGCCAATCCCTTCCCTTTCACCTTCCATCCCTCCTTTTGTCTATGAAAGGAAACGAAGCTTTTTCCTCATTTCCTTCAAATCCAAAGGGGATGTCCCTTGCTTTATTTTTCAGAAGGCTCCCGGCTATCCTTCTTGTCGGCAGATTCTCCCCTACAATCAAACAGTTGCTCCACCTGCTTTTGCTCCAAATCCCGGATATGATGAATCTTTCTTCCTTCTCCATAGGAAAAGAGCCTTAAATCACACCTGCCCTTTCTTTTTTGAAAGATGCTCTGACTCACCTTGAGCTTTACAATCCGCTCCGGTCGGATAATGACCTGATGGAGAGAAAACCCCTTGGAGTACCGCAGGGTATAACAGCCCTGTTCGTAGGACACACCCGCTGTAAACAGGTCAATGACCTTGACCACCAACAACCATACCAGCGGAAAGGTTGCCATAAAGCTGACCCAACGAATCAGCTGCTCCCAGTTCGGAAACAGTCCCAGCAGCAGCCACCGCCCTGCCCAAACCAATCCCAGCAACGCTGCCGAACGCCAGATATATCTTCCGGCTGACCGCAGACGGTTCGGCTTTGCTGTCCTTTGAGACAGATGATATTCGGGCAGCAACAGTTGCAAGCTGCGCTCCAGCTGTTTTTTCCGCACACAGGGGATCAAAGCTGACACATCATCCTTAAATTTTCCATATCCCACTGTGGACAGAAAAATAGAGTATACCCCCAGCAGGCAGGTCAGCAGCGAGCGGCGAATATCCAGATAGGCAATCTTGTCCGCCGCAATCCGGTAGGAGCGTTTGGTCAGCAGACCTGCCCGCACCTCCAGCAGATTTTTCCGCCGAATCACATGGAAGTTTGCGTGTCGGGACAGGCTGACCACAAAGGCACACAGATAACCAAAGAACAAAATACACGCCAGCGCAAAGGCAGCCGGCGGCACTCCGAAGGCGAGCGTTCTGGTCACATTTTCAAAGGTGCCGTACAGCATCTCGGAAAACTGCTCTCCCAGAATGTTGCCCGCCTGCGTTACGAAGGTGGAAATCAACAAAACACCTGCAAAGGAGTTGGAGGTCACCATTGCCAGCACAAACACATATCGGTTCTTCGGTGTATAGCTTCTGGTGTGTGCCGGCTGCTCCAGATTGTCCGGCAGTTGCAACAGCTTGATGATCTGTCTGCAATCCTTTGTCCGCAGCAGCATCAGCAAATCCGCCTGTTTCAGTCCCCCTCCCGGTGTATCCACCCGAAGATACACTCCGCCAAAGAGGCGCACGATCATCGGTGACACCACACTCAGGCAGTTATACCTGGAAACCGGAAGGAAGCGCACCTCCCGTTTCAATACCCCGCGTTTAATCAGCAGCCCTTCCTCCGACACCTCAATGGTAAAGCTTAGCCACAGCAAAACACCCAACGACAAAAATGCCAGCAGAAACACAATATCCATCCACGCACCCTTTGCCCAGTTGGAAATGTTGACCGCAAACTGAAACCCGTTCTCCAACGAAAAACTGTTGATGATAACATAGTACAGTCCTCGAACCACCGGCACCAACAGGATGAACAGATACTTCCACAAAATGCTGACGATGTACAATGGGTGGGAGCGGAACCGTTTAATGGTCGTCGCCTGCTGCATACTCCACCTCCATCTTTTTCCCCAGCTGTATGCGCAGCAGCCTTGCTTCCTCGTATGGGATGCAGTACAGTTGCACCACCCCTCCTGCTGCGTGCAGCCGCAAGGTCGCCAGGTCCATCAGCCGTTGCAGCGGTGTCTGGCTCAGGGTAGTGTACTGCAAATTTCGGACATACACCACATCGGTCTGACTGTAGACTACTCCTCTGCTGACTCGAATCTGCTTTCCGCCGACCGAATAGCTATAACAGTGATGATACATCGGATAATACACAAAGCACAGCAACACAAACACTGCCATCCAGATCAGGGTCAGGATGGTAAAAAGCTTTGCCGCCGTATAATATAAAAATCCGCCCAGCAGCGCCGGTACCAGACAGCCAATCAACAGCCGGATGCGCCAGTACAGCAGCGCCCTTTCCGGCAAACGCTGTGTGGTCAAGGTCCATCCCTCCTTTTCTCGTTGTTTTCTTCCTTTTCCCTTACAGGTCCTTCATCGTCAATGAGATGCGTCTGCGCTCCAGATCCACCTCCAGCACCTTGACCTGTACGATGTCCCCGACCTTGAGCACCTGCGACGGATGGGAGATGCGCCGTTTAGAAATCTGCGAAATATGCACCAGCCCATCCTCATGGACGGCAATATCGACAAATGCGCCAAAGTCGGTGACATTGCGCACCGTTCCGGTCAACACCATCCCTTCTTTCAAGTCGCTCATCTCCATCACATCGGTGCGCAGCAGCGGCTTTGGCAGCTCGTCCCTTGGGTCCCGTCCCGGCTTGCTCAGCTCGGCGACCATATCCCGCAGGGTCGGCTCTCCTACTCCGATGCGCTGTGCAACCTGCGCCTGTCCCATCTGTGCTACCCGCTGTGCCAGCTGCTCCAGCTTGCCTTCCAGCAAATCCTGTGTCTGATAACCGCACAGGGTCAGCAGCTTTTGGGCAGCCGGATAACTCTCGGGATGGACGCCGGTGCGATCGAGCGGTTCTTCACTCTCCGGCACCCGCAGAAATCCCGCACACTGCTCAAACGCCTTCTTTCCCAATTTGGGAACCTTCATCAGCTGGCTGCGCTTGGTAAAGCTGCCGCTCTCCTCCCGGTAGCTGACAATGTTTTTCGCTACTGTCTGGTTGATGCCTGCCACATAGGACAGCAGCGACTGGCTGGCAGTGTTCAAATCCACACCCACCCGGTTGACGCAGTCCTCCACCACGCCTCCCAAAGCAGCATCCATCTCCTTTGCCGGCATATCATGCTGATACTGCCCGACCCCAATCGACTTCGGGTCGATTTTCACCAGCTCTGCCAGCGGGTCCTGCAACCGCCGTGCAATGGAAACGGCACTGCGCAGGGAAACATCAAACTGCGGAAATTCTTTTGCTCCCAGCTCGGACGCCGAATAGACCGAGGCGCCCGCCTCGCTGACCACCATATAGGATACCTTGTGCTGCAATTTGGGATTCAGCTCTCCCAGCAGCTGCGCCACAAAGATTTCCGACTCCTTGCTGGCGGTCCCGTTTCCAATGGCAATCACCGTCACCCCATACTTTTGAATCAGCTGTGTGAGCATCTTTTTTGCCTCTTCGGTCCTGCTTGCCGGCGGGGTCGGATAAACCACCGTCGTATCCAGCACCTTTCCGGTGGGGTCCACCACCGCAATCTTGCATCCGGTTCGATAGGCAGGGTCAAACCCCATCGTCACCGCTCCCTTGACCGGCGGCTGCATCAGCAGATTTTTCAGGTTTTCCGAAAACACCCCGATGGCTTGCGCATCAGCACGCTCGGTCAGCTGCGCCCGAATTTGTCGTTCCAACGATGGAAACAGCAGCCGCTTGTAGCTGTCCTCGCAGACCTCCCGCAGCTGTTTTGCAAAGGGAGAGTTTTTTCGAATCAGCTCCTGCTCCAGCAGATGAAGCGCAGCCTGCGAATCTGCCTCCAGACTCACCTTCAGCGCCTCCTCCCGCTCTCCGCGGTCGATGGCAAGCACCCGATGGGAAGGGATTTTTCCAATGGATTCGCTGTAATCTGAATACATTTTGTATATCTTATTTTCTTTTGTACCAATAGTTGTCGAAATCTGCGCATTTTTTTGCAGATAATCCCGCAACCTTGCCCGAACCTGCGGGGAATCGCTCAACTGCTCTGCCAAGATGTCCTGCGCACCGGCAATCGCCTGTGCAGCATCCTCCACTCCTTTTTTCGGGTCGATAAACTTTTGTGCCTCCTGTTCCAGCGAGCTGCCCTGCCGCTGTGCCTGCAAAAACTGCGCCAACGGCTCCAGACCCTTCTCTCTTGCTGCCGAAGCGCGGGTCTTTCTCTTCTGCTTATAAGGACGGTAGATGTCCTCCACCTCCGAAAGGAGGCTGGCTCGCTGTAGGCTTACCTCGACCTGATTCAGCTGCTGCTCATTGAGCTTCCCGCTTGCCTGAATGAGGGCGAACACCTCTTCCCTGCGTTTTTGCAGGCTGCGCAGATACCGCAGCCGTTCCTCCAAAGCGCGCAGCACGGTGTCATCCAGACCGCCGGTGACCTCCTTGCGATACCGCGCGATAAAGGGAATGGTGTTGTCCTCATCCAGCAGCCGCACCGCGCTTTCTGCCTGCTGCCGCCCAATCGACAGCTCCTTTGCCAGCGTTTCGATCATGTCCATATCCGTTCATCCTCTCCGCGTTCTTTGTTTTCACTATACCACAGTTTGTCCTGTTATGAAAACAAAAAGATGCAAATTTATTATCCGTTTTGTTGATTTTTCTGTATTATTTTGTTTTTGTATAGTTCTTGTGTTTCCTTTTTGTATTATATCATCTTATTTATACAAAATATAGCAAAAACGGACGACCGATACCATAATCGGTCGCCCGTTCTCTTCCCATTTGATAGGTTTAACTCAGCGAAGAAACTTCCTTTCCTTCCAGCACCTGCTGGCAGTTTTGCAAGATTTGGTAGACCAGCTGCTGCGAAGCGGTATAACGAATCTTTCCATTCAGGCTCAAGTAGACCGAACCGTTTCCGTTTGGAATCAGTTCAAATCGGTCCTCCGGTCGACTGCTGTCCCAATAGGAAACGGTCATGGTCAACGCAGGTTCCAGCTCGGGCTGACCGCTGCTCATCCTTTCCGGTGGGATGGAGGTCACTGCCTGATACAACTTGCCAAACAACTCACGGTCCACCGGCTGACCGTTGCAGGTGACCTGCTCGTCATCCTCTCCTTCGACCGTCTCCACCACAAAATCATAGCTTTCTTTCGGGGAGATGATTTGCAGCTGTGCAATTTCTTCCGGCTCCGACGGCTGATAGATGCTTTGGGTCAGCTGCTCTGCCTGCACCTCCAGCCAACTCAGACGGCTGGCTGATACCAGATACACCAGCGGCGAGCCATCCCGCATCAGATAAACATAGTTGTTTGCATCCGGCTCCGAGGTCCGCAAGGTAAAGGCATGGACTCCGTCCACCTGCATCGAAACGATTGAATAAGGCTCGTCGAGCCGATACTCCGCCATCTGTTGTGCGGTCGGCTTAACTGCTATCACCGAATTGCCATACAAAGAAAACAATCCTTCGGTCACCTGCGCGGCTGATTCTTCGCTGATGGTCTGAATCAGCGGAGTGGTCATCGTGTAGATTTTTTCTGCCGACGAAACCACCGACTGCTCCTCTTCCTCCTCGGTCGTCTGCTCCTTCGTCTGAATCTCCAGCGTCACCGGAGAGGAGCGCACTGTGCCGGACAAGGTGATGATGGCTTTCTCATACTCCGGCTCAAGGTCGGTGATTTGATTGTCCAGAAAGGAGAGGCTGCCTTTTGATACGCTGTCCAGCAGCCGGTCATCCAACAGATAGACCGCATCCTGATACAGCGCATAGATGCTGCTGCCATCCGGCGCTGAATTACCTAAAAACAGCTCTTCTGTGTTGCCGTCGGTTGTTACGATTTGGATACTGTACTGTGGATTATCCAATCCGTATTGCTCAAGCTGCTCGTTTGAGCTGCCCGGTGTCAGCTCCTCCTGCGAAAGAAGCAGGCGTTTTGCTTGAAGGGAGGTAAAATTGGCTGTCAGATTGTTGACGTTGATGCTGGAGCTCGCCACCTCCTCATAGCCTTCCACAACAAATCCGCTTCCCTGGTTGACCAGGACAAAGCCGCCTGCCGGATTTTCGACCGAGATGGTATTGATCTGCTCCACCGTCATCGACAGTAGTTCCAGCTCCTGCTGCTGGTCTGTTTGGCTGGACTCCTGCGACTGCGACTGCTGCGGGCTGATCATCAAAATAATCAGAACCACCGACAGCAAAATCACCAACGCCAGACTGCCCAGCAGGACCATCCTCTGCTTTTTCATCTGCGTCCCTTCCTTTCCGCTTTTCTGCCATCAGGCATTTTTTCTCTTGAGCCAGAGGTAAAGCCCGCAGCACAGGGTAACGATTGGAAGAACAATCATAAATCCGCTTCCAATGAGAAACACCTGTGCGGTGTTCAGTCCCAACTCCTGTCCTCCCAGTGTCTTGGACTGGATGGAGATGACATTTTCCCGATGGGTCAGGGTGTTCAGCACCGAAAGGTAGTAGTCCGAATTGCAGAACGAACCGCTGCTCAGCAGAGAATCGCTCAATGACACCGCTGAACCAAAGGCTGCCACCCGACTGGACTTTCCATCCTCAAAGCTCTTCTCGGAAAGGATTGCCAGTGGGAAGGGTCCATATTCCTCCGGTGTCCAATTTTCCAGCTGTTCGTCGCTGATTCCATACGGGATGACCGATGCACTCTCGCTCGATTGCAGCAGGACAGTGGTGCTAAGCTCCATGTTGCTCTCAAACACCTGCTCCAGCGGACGGGCAAACGGCATGGTGATGGGGATGCTGGTATCGGTCATTGTATCGGTCAGGGTCAGGTTGCTGATTTGGTTGGTGGAAAAATAGGGATTCATATTGATGATTTTCCGGTTGTCGGTTTCGATGATTGAGCTTGACTGCACGCGTATTCCCCACCGCTCCAAAAAGCTTTCCAGATTGCTCAACTGCGGCTGTGTTGTATCTGCAAAGTACAGCAGGGTCTTTTCCTCATTCTCCGAAAGGAATCGCTCCAGCCGCTCCAGCACCTGCTCATCCGGGTCATTGATGGGCGCAATCCACAGCAGGACATCCACCTCTTCCCCGATTTCCTCCACGGCAGGATTGATGGTAGTCACCGCAAAATTGTTGCTTTGAAGCAGCTGGGTCAAACCCTCCATCGTCTGCTCTCCGTGTCCGCTGAGCAGCGCCACCTGGATTTGCTCGGTGGAGGTCACATTCAGGATGGCAGAGGTCATCGCCTGCTCCGCTTTGGAGGAGGTGATGTAGCTTCCATAGTAGGAGCCGGATTCGACGTTGAACAGGTCATAGGCGGTCAGCGTCTGGGTGCGATTGCCGCTGGAAACAATGATGTCCCCAATCTGCACATCCTCATACTGGGAGGCAAGGCTGGGATTTTGCAGCAGGTCCACATACTCCAGCGAGATTTGGTCGGAATATTTTTCATACTCCTGAATCACCTGATTTGCCTGCACATAATAATCTCCGCTGGCAATAAAGGTATCCTCGTTGGTCATCACCTGGATGGAAACCGGCTGCTCCAGCTTGGACAGGTACTCCTTCGACTGCTCGGTCAGCCCAAAGACCTTCTGCGGTGTCAAGTCGATGCTGACAGGATAACGGTCGGTGATGTAAATGGTCAGCAGATTGACCAGCACCAGTGCAACTACAATCAAAAGGGTGGTCGTTCCCGAAAGCAGAAGATATTTTTTTCTTCGGTTCATCGGCTGCTTTGGTCGGTTGGTTTTTTCTTTTTTCATACAGTCCAGCCCTCCTTCCTATGAAATCCTGCGGCGTTCCAGATGCCGAACGGTCAAAAATAAAAACAGAACGGTCACACTGATAAAAAAGGTCAGGTCGGACAGATGGATCAGTCCTCTGGTAAAGCTCAGGTAGTGGTCATAAAAGGAGATGGCGTCCATCACCTTGTTGAGCAGCTGGTTAGATACCACCGGTGTAAAGCTGTTGGCAAACAGCAAAAACATCCCGATGGCGAGCGAACCCACTGCCGCAATCACCTGGCTCTCGGTCAAAGCAGAAATAAAGATGCCGATGGCACACAGCGCCGCTCCCAGCAGCAGCAGTCCCAGAAAGTTTCCTGCGAATACCGCCACATCCGGCACCCGAAAGGCACACATCACCAGAAAATAGACCAGAGTGACCGACATCCCCAAGAGATACATCGTCAGGCTGGCAAAAAATTTCCCCAGCACCACGCCGGTAAAACGCACCGGCGCCGTAAACAAAAGCTGCTCGGTCCTCTGCTTTCGTTCTTCGCTGAACAGCTTCATCGTCAAAAGCGGCACCAGAAAGATGGCAATGGAAAACAGGTTGGAAAAGACATAGCTCAGGTCGGTAGAATTGCTGACCAAAGAGGTGGCAAAAAAGTAGTAACCGGAAATAGCAAAAAACACCGCCAAAAACACATAACCGACCGCCGAGGTCAGATAGGAGTGCATCTCCCGTTTATAAATGGCTGCCATCGGTTTTCCCCTCCTCTTCTCCTGATTCATTTTCGGTCTGCGGCTGTTCCTGCTCATTTGCAAGAGCATCCTGTGCCGTCAGCTGCATAAAGACCTCCTCGAGTGTACGACCTTTTTCCTGCATCGAAAGCAGCAGGCAGCTGCCGTCGCGCTCAAACAGGCGGCTGAAGGCTTTAAAGATTTCCCGACGGACCGCCTCACTTTTGCAGCCTTCCTCCAAGTGGAGCAGATACTGCTTTTCTTCCTGCCGGTACACCTCTGCGATGCCACCAATTTTTCTGAGTGTTTCCAGAACCGTTTTGCTGTTTCCTTCCACCTCCAGCTGAAGCTGCATCTGCCCGCCCATTTGACCGGTCAGCTCCTCCTGGCTTGCATCGGCGACGATATGACCTTGATGCAGGATGATGATGCGGTCGCACACCGCCTGCACCTCCGACAAAATATGGGAGGACAGCAGCACCGTCCTGGTTTTGGCAAGCTGACGGATCAGCTGGCGGATTTCGATAATCTGCGCCGGGTCCAGTCCAACCGTCGGCTCATCCAGAATCAACAGCTGCGGGTCGCCCACCAGCGCCTGCGCCAATCCCACCCTTTGACGGTAACCTTTGGAAAGATTTCGTATCACCCGTTCGGACACCTCTTTGATTTTCACCAGCTCCATGATCTGCTCCAGATACTCCTGCTGTGTCTGTTTGATGTTGGGATTCTTTTTTACCTTTTTTAATTCATACAAAAACCGCAGGTACTCGATGACCTTCATATCCAGATACAGCGGCGGCTGCTCCGGCAGATAGCCGATTTTCGCCTTTGCTTTGAGCGGCTCGGTCAGGATGTCCACCCCGTCAATGACCACTTCTCCGTCGCTGGCAGAAAGGTATCCGGTCAGAATATTCATCGTGGTACTTTTGCCCGCTCCGTTGACTCCTAAAAATCCCACAGCCTCTCCCTGCCTGATGGAAAAGCTGATGCCGTCGATTGCCTGTTTTTGACCATAGCGCTTACTCAGGTTGGTTACTTCAAGCAAGCCATCATCTCCTTTTGTCTTGTTTGTCCACATTTCTTTTAGTGTACAGGATATGCCTGTTCAGAGTTTTAAAAATATATGGGTATTTTTTAAAGTTTCTTTCAGGGTTTTGCCCTTCCATCGAAGGTTGGCTGATTGCCGCGAAAAAGTGGGATACGCAAAAAAACGGATTCCGAAAATTCGGAATCCGTTTTACTGGTGACCCGTGCGAGAATCGAACTCGCGATACCGCCGTGAAAGGGCGGTGTCTTAACCGCTTGACCAACGGGCCGGACCTATATAAAATCTGCCAAAGCAGAGTTTTAACAATGGTAGCGGCAAATGGATTTGAACCATCGACACTTCGGGTATGAACCGAATGCTCTAGCCAGCTGAGCTATGCCGCCATATCTTTGGATTGACCGGCGAAGTGAAGTGCCGTAACCAACGAACAAAATTATACTATACAAATTCCTGTTTGTCAACACTTTTTTCAAAAAAAATTATATTTATTTTTCTTTTCTCCTTTTCCTTGAAAAATTGGCTTAAATATGCGCTTTTTTAATCCTCCGAATTTGCTGTCGACTGCAAAATCTCTTTCGCAAACTCCTTTTTTCAAATTTTTGCCAAATCATTTTTCAGTTTCTTTGTTTTTTCTTCCTGATCAATAAAGAGGTGGTATCCTACAAAGCAAAACACACGGATCGGATACCACCCATTCGGCTATTCAAAAACTGCTAAAGATTCAAAACAGGTCTTGCCGGAAGGAAGCTTGCCGCTGACATAATACTTCAGCTGCTGCTCCTCCTCAAACTCCTTTGTAAAAACCGCCAGCTCCTCGCCCATCTTTGCCTCATTATGATAATTGATAACCAGCTTTTTCATCCTTCTGTCCACCGTAGCAGAAAACGGCAGGTTATCCAGAATGATGTCGGCATAATGGGTGTTGTTCAAATGCCCGTTGTCATCGGTGCGGGAATAGGTCACCCGCTCGGTCGCAGTTTGCTGTGCATCCCGCACCTTTGGGATGGAGAAATCATGTTCCTTCGTCGCATCCAGATGGAACGGCACCTCCATCTCTGCCGGAGGCTCCCGCAGAATCTTGTGGGTTTCGGTGTCTACCATGACCCATTTGCTGTCCTGCGCTGCCACCTCTTCTCCCTGTTCGTTATAGAAAGAGGTATAACGATTATAAATTGCCCGGTTCGGTCGGGATGGGTGGGTCACCATGCGGATATGGTCTCCCACGCGAATCTCGCCGTATACCTCCAAAGAGGTCTTTGCCAGCAGAAAAACCGTGTGGGTACGTCGATACAACTCGATTGTCCATCCGATAGCATTGCAATGATTGGTGCTGATTGCCTGTGTCTGCGAAAGCAGCGCTCCCGCTTTCATCCTTCCGTTGCAGTCACATTCATATTGTCCCACGATAAAGGACTGTTCAAATTGGTCAATTCCTTCCAAAAAGCTTCCTCCTTTTTAAAATTTAAACAAATTTCTATTTATAATTTCATATTTATGAAATTATAAATAGTGGATTTGCAAATCTAAGAGGCGAATCCCATCTTTCTCGCTTCACCTCTAAAATCTTGTTGCTATTTCAGCTGTTGTTTCTCTCGAAGATAAACCATGACCCGTTACCAAAGGCGCAAAATCTCCAGCCCTCTTTTCCCAGCCGGTTCATCTGCTCCTCCAAACGGGCACATTTCTTGTTAAAATCAAAGCCTACCTCGTTTTGAACAGGCACGACCTTGTATTCATATTCCATCTCTTTACTCCTTGGTCAGCTTCTGTGCCAGCTGTCGCAGGTCCTCTTCATCAAAGAATTGCAGCTGCAAACTGCCTCCTGCGTCCTTGCCGCTGCACACCACCTTGACCTTTCGTCCCAGCTCGCTGGTCAATGCCAGCTCCAGCTCGGTGAAGATGGAAGCCTGCGCTCCCCACAGCTGCGGTTTTTCCTCCGCAGATTTTTTCTCCTTTTCTTCCTGCTCCTTGCTCATTCGCTCGATGTCGCGCACCGAATATTTTCCGGTTCGTACCTTCTGTGCCACATCCATCATCCGCTGTGGGTCATCAAAGGAGAGCAAAGCGCGCGCATGACCGGGGGAAACCTCCCCTTCCTCCACCATCTCCAGCACCGGCTCCGGCAGATTGAGCAGACGCAGTGCATTGGCAATCGCCGGTCGGGATTTTCCGACCCTTTTGGCTACCTGCTCCTGTGTCATGTTGTACCGCTCCATCAGCAGCTTGTACCCGCTAGCTTCCTCGATTGCGTTGAGGTCCTCCCTTTGCAGGTTTTCAATCAGCGCAATCTCCATCGCCTGTTCTTCATCCATCTCACGGATGACGACCGGAACCTCCTGCAAGCCCGCCATCCGGCTGGCTCTCCAGCGTCTTTCTCCTGCTACCAGCTGATAGACGCCGCCCGGCAGCGGACGGACCAGCAGCGGCTGCAATACGCCGTGCTCACGGATGGAATCTGCCAGTTCGTTGAGCGCTTCCTCATTGAACACCTTACGCGGCTGCTCTCGGTTTGGCTCGATTTGGCTCAAGCGCAATGTCACCACCCCGGTATCGTTGGTGTCGTTATCCATAAATAAGGCATCCAGACCTTTGCCAAGTCCGCTCCTTCTTGCTCTTGTCATCTGTCCGTCCCCTCCTTATTTCTGGTTGCGGTATTTCTTCAAAATCTCTTTTGTCAGCTCCTGGTAGGCTCTCGAGCCTCTGGAATGTGGGTCAAAGTAGAGTGCGGGCATCCCAAAGCTGGGTGCCTCTGACAGGCGAACGTTTCGCGGAATGATGGTTTTATACACCTTGTCCGGGAAATGCGTTTTGACCTCCTCTTCCACCTGCTCGGTCAGCTTCAGACGACGGTCATACATGGTCAGCAGAATCCCTTCCAGCTCGATCACCGGATTGTACAGCCGTTTGACCTGCTTGATGGTAGACATCAGCTGCGACAATCCTTCCAGCGCATAATATTCACACTGGATTGGGATGATTACGCTGTCACAGGCAGAAAAGGCATTCAGGGTGGTCAAGCCCATCGAAGGCGGGCAGTCGATCATAATATAATCGTACTCATCCTTGACCGATACCAGCGCCTGACGCAGCTGCATCGTTCTGTTCTGCAATTCCACCAGCTCGATCTCCGCTGCCGCCAGCTCCATGCTCGACGGAATCAAATCCACATTTTTATATTCTGTATGAAGGATGGCTTCTGACGCTCTTTCCTCCCGTGTCAACAGGTCATAGGTAGAGTGACGGACATCCCGTTTGTTGATGCCCAGACCGCTGGTGGAGTTTCCCTGCGGGTCGGCATCCACAAGCAAACATTTTTTTCCTGCTTTTCCCAGTCCAGCCATCAGGTTGATGACCGTCGTGGTCTTTCCCACGCCACCCTTCTGGTTGGCAACTGCAATAATTTTACCCATATCTCAAGACGGTGCCCTCTCAGGGAAGGCAGCTCCTCCTTTCAGCATACATCAGTACGTATCAGCATATTCGCTGTTTTAGTTTGATTATATCACAAATTTCTGGTGAAAGGAAGAATGAATCCTGTTTTCCTGCATAATCCCCCTCATTTTTGCCAAAATTCGTTTCACGTGAAACATCCTTCTCCTCCGCTCGCCTTGTTTTGATGTTTCATGTGAAACATCGACCTTTACCGAGCAAAAATAAAATGATTTTACCTGCAATAAATCTCCTCCCACCGTACACCTATTGAATAGAAGGTCCCTTTTGGGAACTGGTATCCGATGTCATTCCTATTTTCTTTTACAGGAGGTCATGAGAATGAAAAAAATGCTGTCTATCGCCCTGTGTGCGGCTATGATTCTTTCTTTCGCTGCTTCGGTCAGCGCATCCAGTCCACGCCGCACCCTTTCCAATAAAAATATGCCGATTGCAACCAGCAAAGAGGAGGACCAACCGATCAACAAAGTCAAACAGCCTCAAATCCCAACCGACTGGGAGGAAAAATACGAATACAGACAGAAAAACGAGGTGGATCCTCAGTTCATCCAGAGTCTTCAGGAGTTTGGTGCCAAAACCTCCTCCCTGCTGCTGACCAGCCAGACTGAAAACCAGAGCTATTCTCCGGTCAGCTTTGCCTATGCCCTTGCCATGCTGGGAAACGGTGCCAAGGGTCAGACAGCACAGCAGATTGCCGATGCACTGGGTGTCGACACAATTTCTTCCTCCAACCAGCAGTTCCACAAATTCTACAACTATAACTACTCCTCCGAGCAGGGCAACGTCCTCAAGCTGGCAAATTCCATCTGGGTACAGGAGGATTTCCCTCTTCAGAAGGATTTTTCCAAAAAGCTTGCGGAGCAATTCTACGCCTCTGCCTACTCGGTCGATTTTTCCAAGCAGTCGGCAGCAGATGCCATGTCCAAATGGATTTCAGAACAGACTGCGGGTCTTCTCAACCCAACCTTTACTCCTGACCCGATGCAGGTCCTTTCGCTCATCAACACCCTGTACTTTGAAGGAGCCTGGTCCGATTCCTTCCAGGCAGCAAACAACACCACCGAGAAATTCACCCTTGCCGACGGCAGCCAGGTCGATGCCACCTATATGGACCAGACCTTCGACCACCACTCCTACTACGAAACCAAGGATTACATCCTCTTTGAGCTTGGCTTTGTCGGCGGACAGTCGATGCGCCTAGTTCTGCCCAAAGAGGGAAAAGAACTCAACAGCTTGCTCACCGAGCAGTCGTTGAAAGCCATCCTCTCCTCCCCGGAGGAATCCACACAGAAATCGGCAAAAGTCAACCTCAAGCTGCCAAAATTCAGCTTTGACAGCAACTTCAATCTCAACAAGCTCTGTCAGTCGCTCGGTCTGGAAGAGCTGTTCAGTGAATCCTCCGATTTGAGCGGCATTTCCAAAGAAAACATCGCCGTTTCCAACGTACAGCAGGAAAACCATGTAGAAATCGATGAAAACGGCTGCAAAGCTGCCGCTTATACCAAGATCGATATACGAGAGATGTCATTGCTGCTCGACGAGACAGAAGAGATCAACCTGTCCTTCGACCGTCCGTTCCTCTTCTCCATCCAGTCCGGTGACAACGCACCTCTCTTTGTCGGTACCGTTTATCAGCCAAAATAACCTTTTTTGACATCCACCACCCTTTTATAGATTCATAACACAAACACAAAAGGCTCCGCCGAATGGCGGAGCCTTTTGTGTTTGTTATTTTTAAGGAGTTACTGTTTGTCCTTTCCATAGGCGCTTTCCTTCGGGATGCGGATGGTGTAAACCAATTCGTCCTCCTCTTCCTGCATCTGGGTCTGTGCCTGGATGCCGGACAGTTTCATCGTTTCCAGCGCCTTGTCGATGGTGTTGATAAAGATGCGCAGATCCTTCACCACAAACAATCTTTTTTCCTTCGGTTTTTCTTCTTTTCCCTGCAACTGTGCAATGTACTTTTCCGTCTGGGAAACATTCATCTCCTTTGCAGAAATCGTTCGGATTGCCTCCAGCAGCAGCTCGTCGCCCTGTTCATTCAGGTTCAACAGTGCGCGGGCGTGTCTTTCTGTTAGCCCTGCCTCCAGGATCGCTTCTCTGACCTCCTCGGAAAATTGCAGCAGACGCAGCTTGTTGGCAACGGTCGATTGATTTTTTCCCAGCTTTTTCGCCACCGCCTGCTGGGTGTAGCCGACCATCTTCATCAGCTTCTGGATTGCCATTGCTTCCTCAAAGTAGTTTAAGTCGCACCGCTGGATATTTTCCACCAGAGCCAGTGCGCTGCTTCTCTCCTCGTCCATGCTGGTCAAAATAGCAGGGACCTCCTGCATCTTCAAGCGTCTGCACGCCAGCAGTCTTCTTTCCCCTGCCACCAGTTGATAGTTTCCATCCTCCATCGGCAGGACGGTGATTGGCTGCAACAGACCGTACTGTGCAATACTGGTTGCCAGCTGTTCAATTTTTTCCTCATCGAACACCTTTCTTGGCTGATAAGGATTCGGTTTGATTTTATATTCCGGGATCAAGATCACCTTGTTGATCATCTTTTGTTTTGTAAGCAGTGCTTTCATAACAGCCTTTACCTCCTCAATCTTGTTTTGTTCCTTCCCAAATCCCAATCCGAACGGAGCGACTTTACTCCGTTCGGATGTTGGCATTTGAGATATGATGGGAGCAGAAAAGTTTGCAGGTGCGTTTTGGGTCGGCGCACCCGCCGAGCAAAAGAAAGGAAAATAGGAATAGAAAAGGCATGGACCGAGCCGAGCATCTGTTGCCCGCAGCCCGTGTCCATGGTTCTATCATAGCACAGAATATGCCTGTTTTCCAGCAGAATCGTTCGTCACCTTTCGACCCTTCTGCTCTTGATTCGATTTATAAAATCGGTTTTTTTGCCATTTTGGCAGCGGTCCTGGGGAAGGATGTCGGAGTTTGCGATATTTTCCTGATGACAACGATTGTTCTGGTGCTGTTTTCCGGCAGACAGAACTGCATCACCTTCTCCACCTTTCCGCCCATCGTCGCAATGGCGTTTTTGCTTTCCGCAATCTCCTCCTGTGCGCCGGGACCCTTGAGTGCAACAAAATATCCTCCCACCTTGACATACGGCAGACAATACTCCGCCAGCTCCCGCAGGTGTGCCACCGCGCGGGCAGTTGCAAAGTCAAAGCGCTCCCGCAGCTTTTTCTCCCGTCCTCCATCCTCTGCGCGGGCGTGGATGAAGGTGCAGTCCAGTTCCAACTGTCGACTGACCTCCTCTAAAAAGGTCAGTCTTTTCTGTAAGCTGTCCAGCATAGTCACCGCAAGGTCCGGTCGGGCAATCTTCACCGGCATGGATGGAAAGCCTGCGCCTGCGCCCACATCGATCAGGCTGCTCCCCTGTGGCAGTTCCACCGCCTTGAGCAGCAGCAGGCTGTCCACAAAGTGCTTAAAGACGATGCCCTGAGGGTCGGTGATGGCGGTCAGGTTCATCTTCCCGTTCCACTCCACCAGCAGCTGTGCGTAGGTGTCCAGCTGCTCGGCTGCCTGTGTCGACAGTTCGATCTCAAATTGTTTACAGCCCTGCAAAAGCAGCTGTTTATCGATCATAGTTGTATCCTTTCTGCGGCAAATCGGTCCTTTTGACCTGCCGCGACAGAATGTTTCACATGAAACATCAAAAAAGCTGTTTGTGTGACTCATCGGCTGCTCAGATAGATCAGCAGCACCGAAATATCTGCCGGACTGACCCCTGAAATACGGGAAGCCTGCCCGATGTTGTACGGGCGCACCCGCTGCAATTTTTCGATTGCCTCCAACCGCAGTCCTCTCACCTGCTCGTAGCAGATGTCCTCCGGCAGCAGACGGCTTTCCAGCTTGCGCATCTGCTCGACCTGCATCAGCTGCTTTTGGATGTAGCCTTCATATTTGATTTGAATCTCCACCTGCTCGGTTACCTCGTCAGCAAGCGGTGGGCGCTCGGTGTCAAATGGAGCCAAATCCTGATAGGTCAGCTGCGGACGGCGAATCAGGTCGGACGCATGGACTCCGGTTTCCAGTGCAGCCGTTCCCTTCTCCACCAGCATCCGATTGAGCGCCTCCGAAGGTCCAAAGGTCAGCTTCTCGATTCGCTTTTTCTCCTGCGCAATCTGCTGCTGTTTGTCCTGGTACGCCTGCCAGCGCTCCTCATCAATCAATCCCAGCTCATGTCCCAATGGTGTCAAACGCTGGTCTGCGTTGTCCTGGCGCAGCAGCAGTCGGTACTCCGAACGGCTGGTCATCATCCGGTACGGGTCCGAGCAGCCCTTAGTGACCAGATCGTCGATCAGCGTTCCGATATAGCTGGAAGCGCGGTCCAAAATAACCGGCTCCTTACCCTGCACCCTACGTGCAGCGTTGATGCCTGCAATCAGTCCCTGTGCCGCAGCCTCCTCATAACCGGAGGTTCCGTTGAACTGTCCTGCTCCGTATAAGCCCGGCACCTTGATAAATTCCAGTGTTGCCTTTAAATCCAACGGGTCGATGCAGTCGTACTCGATGGCGTAGGCATTTCGCATGATTTTAATATTTTCAAATCCTTTGATGGAGCGGTAGATTTGCAGCTGTACATCCTCCGGCAAGGAGGAGGACAATCCCTGCAAATACATCTCCTCGGTATCCAGCCCGACCGGCTCCACAAACGACTGATGGCGCGGCTTCTCGGAAAAACGCATCACCTTGTCCTCGATGCTCGGACAGTACCGTGGACCCACCCCTTCGATCATTCCGCCGTACAGCGGCGAGCGATGGATATTCTGCCGGATGATTTCATGGGTCGTTTCGTTGGTGTAGGCGATGTGGCAGACCACCTGATTTTTTAACCCTTCCCGCGGCGTCTCAAAAGAGAACGGAATGATTGGCTCATCTCCTGCTTGCACCTCCAGCTGGGAATAGTCGATGCTGTCCCGTCTGACTCGCGCCGGTGTTCCTGTTTTAAAGCGTCGCAGCCCGATTCCCAACCGCTCCAGCGCCTCGCTCAGTCCGACTGCCGCGTGCAGTCCGTCCGGTCCGCTCTCATAGGAAACATCCCCGACATAGATTCTGCCGTGCAGGAAGGTTCCCGAGCAGATGATTGCCGTCTGCACCTGATACACCGCGCCCAGCTGGGTCACCAGCTCGCGGATGGCTCCGGTTTCGTCTGTGCGCAGGTCGCACACCTGTGCCTGGATGATGTCCAATCCCTCCTGCTGCTCCAGACGGCGCTTCATCTCCCGATGGTAGGCATCCCGGTCCGACTGCACCCGCAGGCTGTGTACCGCCGGTCCCTTTCCTCGATTGAGCATCCTGCTCTGCAAAAAGGTGGCATCCGCCGCCTTGCCCATCTCTCCGCCCAACGCGTCGATCTCCCGCACCAGATGTCCCTTGGCAGTTCCTCCGATGGACGGGTTGCAGGGCATATTTCCGATTGCATCGAGGGACATGGTAAAGATTGCTGTCTTTGCACCCAGGCGAGCCGCAGCAAGCGCTGCCTCGATGCCCGCGTGTCCTGCACCGATGACAGCAACCTCATATTCCCCCATATAATATTCCATAGATTGCTTCTCCTTAACGATATTTTATAAAAATCAGTCAAAGTCTGTCGAAATTTTCCTTTCGGACCTATCAATTCTGCAAAGCAGCCGCTTCATCCCAATATTCAACAAACCTTTTCCCGTTGTGTCCTCTTACAGGAATTCCGTCCGGTTATTTTCCCACACAGAAGCGTTCAAAAACCTGGTCGATGACCGCATTGGATGCCCGTTCACCGGTCAGCTCCAGCAGGCTGTCGATTGCCGAGTCGATGCAGACATTCACCGCATCCAGCGTTTCTCCGCCGTCCAGCGCCTGCTTTGCCTGCTCCATCGTTTTCCACGCTTCTTCCACACAGCTGCGTTGACGTTCATTTGCAATCACACCCGCCGAGCTGTCCAGCTGGTCCAGCTTCAGCAGACGGCAGATTTCCTGCTCCAGCGCCTGCACGCCTTCACCCTCACTGGCAGAAATCTGCACCAGATGTCCGATTTTTTCCCGGATTTTCTCGATGTCGATTCTGCGCGGCAGGTCACTCTTGTTGATGATTGCCACCACCGGACGGTCCTTGATTTTTTCAATCAGCTCCAGGTCCTCCGCCGACAGCTCCTCCGAGCTGTCAAACACCGCCAGCACCAGATAGCTGCTGTTCAGGCGCTTTCTGGCAAGCTCCACGCCCATTCTCTCCACCGGGTCATCGGTGTCCCGCAGCCCTGCTGTGTCGGCTAAGTGCAGCACAACCTCCCCTAAGCGGATGGTGTCCTCCACGATGTCGCGGGTCGTTCCTGGAATCTGGGTCACAATGCTCTTCTGTTCCCCGCTGAGCAGGTTCATCAAGGTCGATTTTCCCACGTTGGGACGTCCGACGATGACGGTGCTGATGCCTTCCCGCAGCAGCCTGCCGTTGTCATATCTCTTCAAAATTCCTTCCAGCATCCCACAGATTTCATAGACACTGGCGCGCAGATTTTCGTCGGAAACCTCGTCGATGTCCTCGTCGGGATAGTCCACCCACGCAGCTAGCGCAGAGGAAACGCCCAGCAGTTTTTCCACCACCTGATGGATTCGCCGGAAGATGGCTCCGTCGCGGGCTTGCAGCGCCGCCTGTGCGCTCTGCTGACCCTGTGCGGCAATCAGGTCCGCCACCGCCTCCGCCTGTGTCAGGTTCATCTTTCCGTTGAGGAACGCACGACGGGTAAATTCCCCCGCCTGCGCTGCTCTGGCTCCGGCGTTCAAACAGGCTCTCAGAGTGCGCTGTACCAGGTAGATTCCACCGTGGCAGCAGATTTCTGCTACATCCTCTCCGGTGTAGCTTTTGGGTGCGCGGTAAACAAATACCACTGCTTCGTCGATTTCCCCCTGCCCGTCATGCACCCTGCCAAACAGACCGCGGTATCCGGGCGTGTCCTCTGCCTGCTTACCCGAAACCGCTGTAAATACCCTGTCCACTACCTTCAGGGCATCTGGACCGGACACCCGCACCATCCCGATTCCTCCTGCCGCAACCGGCGTAGAAATCGCTGCGATTGTATCTTGAGCCATTGTGCTGTTCATGGTCGGTCCTTCCTTTCTCACTAAACCAATTCTATATTCCGACCGCATCCCCTGCGGTCCCTCAAATTTATCTATAGGTATTTATATTATAGCAAAAAAGCGGCAAAGAATAAAGTTTTTATGCCGTCTTTTTCCCTTTGTTTCTCTTTTCCTCCTGCACCTGCAAGATTATCTGCAAAATAAAAAAACAGCAGCCGCATAGCTGCTGTTTTTTTATTGCTTTTGCTTATTCCAGATCAATCTTTGCGTACAACGGCTTGTCCTGCGCCTCACTTGGAGCAGTGCTGCGCGGTACCTCACTGCGGATATTCTCGTTGGATACCGCCGGCTTTTCCTCAAAACATCTTTCCTTGTTATAAGAGTTCTGTCTTGGCGGACGTCTGCGGTTCTCTCCGCCTTCGTCCTTGCCGTTGTTGTTCGGACGGAACACATACGGTTTCTTTTCCTGACCGTCCTGGTTCTTTCCTTCGCCCTGCGGACGGCGGGAGTTCTGGCGGTAGCCGCCTTTTCCGTTGTTGTAAGGCTTTTTCTTGCCCTTGTAATTGTTGTTGTACTTTTTGACCGGATTGGTGGAGCTGATAACCACCCGTCTGTTCGGCTCTTCTCCGATGGAGGAAGAGGTCGCACCCTCTACGGTCGCCACCGTTGCATGGATGATTCTTCTCTCGTATGGATTCATCGGCTCCAGGGTCATGCTGCGACCGCTCTTGACTACATTGCGTGCCAAACGTCTTGCCAGCGATTCCAAGGTCTTTTCCCGCTTTTCACGGAAGTTGCCGCTGTCAATGGTGATTCGCATATAATCACCGTCCAGACGGTTGACCGCCAGGCTTGCCAGATATTGGATTGCATCGATGGTCTCGCCGCGTCTGCCGATCACAAAGCCCAGATCGTCGCCCTTGAGGGTGATATTCAGGTTCTCTCCGTCGCGGTTTGCCTCTGCGGTAAAGTCCTGCGCACCCATCGCCTTCAGAACAGCAGTGATGTACTCCACTGCCATTTCCTCTTTATTTTCCTTTACAAAAACGCGGACCTTTGCCGGATATGTCTTCAGTCCGAACAATCCTTTTTTCGGCAGGTCGATGATTTCAAACTCTACCTTCTCCCTTGCCGTCTGCAACTGTCTGCATGCCTCTTCAATTGCAAGATCCACCGTTTTACCGGTTGTAATAATCTCTTTCAAACTGACACCTCCTCTGATAATCAGTGAAAAATCCTACCCTTATTCCAAATCGTCATCGGTCACATCGGTATAGACATCGCCGTATTTTTCTGCGTCTGCCTTTCTTGCCGCTGCCAATTTCTGACGATTGATTTCTTTCTGACTCTTTGCACGCGCCTGTGCCTGCGCATCGCCGCTGCGTGCCTTTTTCTTTGCCTCAATTCTTTCCAGGCGTTCCTTTTCTCTGCGCTCTTCCGCTTCCCGTTTGGCTTTTTCTGCCATCTCGCGCGGATTATAGAACTTGTTGAGGATCAAAGTCTGCGCCATCATAAACAGGTTGGACAAAATCCAGTACATACCAACGCCTGCCGGCACCTGGAATGCGATGTACAGCGACATCAGCGGGGAAACAAACATCATGACCTTCATGGTGCCGGCTCCCGGACCTTCCATTGCCGCCGGATTGATCTTCATCGAAATCCAGGAAACTGCAAATGCGGTCACACCGGACAGAATCGGGATCAGCATCAAAACGTTCAGTCCAAACGAAGGGGTTTCGCCCAGGTTGATTCCTAAAAAGTTCAGGTTGAACGACTGAACTGCGTTGATAAAGTCAGCTCCCATAGCGGAATATGCCTCAGGATTTGCCTGTACCGAAGAGATGATTGCGGTCTGCGGCGAATACTGGCTGAATGCAATTCCCAAGCCCTTGAGAATCTCTGTTGCCTGTGCAATCACTTCGTTGCTCATGCCCAGGATGTGACGCATCGGGTTGTAGATAACGTCGATGAGTCCAAACAGGACCAGGAAGGTGATCAGCATCGGAAGACATCCGCCTGCCGGATTGTACTTCTCCCGCTCATAGAGTTTCTGCATCTCTTCGTTCATCTTCTGCTGGTTCTTTGCGTACATCTTCTGGATTTCCTGCATCTGCGGCTGGATTGCTGCGATCTTAGCAGAAGATTTCTGCTGCTTGATGGACAGCGGCACCATTACCAGCTTGATTAACAGGGTAAACAGGATCAGCGACCAGCCGTAGCTGTGCAGCAGATTGTACAGCAGCCGCATAATAAGCCCTAGCGGGTAACCAAGAATATACATCGAAAACCTCCAATTCTGCACCCATGCTGCAAAACCTTCCGCACGGATGCTGCGCGCCTGCAGCTTCTTTTTACAGCGCGACTTCTTTTGTGCCCAGCAGGACATTTCTGGTAAAGGTCGGTATTATCTGTCCTCTCTCCATTTTTCGGGCACCGGATCATAGCCTCCGGGGTGAAACGGGTGACATTTCAAGATGCGCCGCAGCGCAAGATAACCGCCTCGCAGCGCACCAAATCGCTCAATAGCGGTAAAGGCATAGGCTGAACAGGTCGGATAAAAACGGCATCGCGGCGGAAAAAGGGGTGAAATCGCCTTTTGATAAAAGCGAATCAACAAAAGCATCAGTCGTTTGATCATGCTGCCGACGCCTCCCTTTGCTTTCCTTCCTTATAATACATCCTCTGTCTTTCCCTTATTGTTCTCTTGCAGCTCCCCTGTGTTCGGAAGCCTTCTGCCCTTTGGGCAGATTCTTTTTGGGTGATCGTCCCTTTGCTTTTGCTGGATTGGCGTTTGGTTTGGACTTGTCCGGTCTTGTAAGGCTCTGGATTTGTTTTTTGAGGACCGGTTCTAGCTCGGTAGATTTTACCTGCGGCGTTTTCATCCGCGCAACAAACACAAAATCCCATCCCTGCTCGATTTGGGTGTTCACCTGAGCAAACGCCGCCCGTATGATTCTCTTGCAGCGATTGCGACAGACTGCCTTTCCGATTTTTTTGGTGACGGTAATACCGATGCGGTTATAGCCCAGGCGATTTTTGCTGGCATAGGTAACGATCAACGGATGGACAGCGCTGCTTCCTTTATAATAAAGGCGCCGGAAATCTCTGTTGAGCTTTAAGGTAGTCTTTTTATTCAAAGCGTCTCCTCCATCCTGTGATAGATAAAAAGAAAGACCACTTATCGGGATAAGTGGCCTGCTTATTCTGGAATGAAAGGTGGAAGGCAGAATAAACAGAGCCTGCCCCTGTCTCCTACCGGTTTATTATAAACCGTCATTCCCCTCAAAATGCAGCCAGCGCCGCCTCAAGCGGCTCCGGTCTGCTTTGTCAAACAGCGATTAGTAGCTCAGCTGCTTTCTGCCTTTTGCTCTTCTGCGTGCGAGAACTTTGCGGCCATTTTTGGTAGCCATTCTCTTTCTGAAGCCGTGCTCTTTCTTTCTCTGCAGCTTCTTTGGCTGATAGGTTCTGATCATTCTTCTCGACCTCCCTTCAAGACGAAACCTTACAGAATAGAATTATAGACAAAAAAGCCGCAAAAGTCAAGAGAATCAAAGGGTTTCTCCCCTTTAAATTTCCGAAATATTTTATCCAAATCCTTTTTTCTTCCTCCTTTTTGCCGGGCATCGGCTCTGGGAGTGGTGTACAGCTGCTATCTTGCACTCACTTTTTTCCGGTTTTAGATGCGTTTGGCTTCTGATGTTTCCTTCCCTCATTTTTCTGTTTTTGGCGCTGTCCATAAAAACTTCCAAAAAATTCATCTGTAATCTGTTTAGGATTACCTGTTAAAAACAGTTGAAAGCCCTTGAAATCCCCCTCTTTTTTATGTTAAAATATTGTGTGTAAAAGTCGTTGAAAAATTGTTTTCCAAATCCTTTCCACTTATTTTCACAATCTTCCTACCATCTCTTTCCCTGATACGGAAAGCTTGTTGGCAGATTCGTGGATTGATTGTGGAATCCAATTCAAGGCTGTGAAACAAAACCGCATATTTATTCACCCCCTGCAAAGCTCTGGAGGGGGTTTTCCTATCTGCGCCTGCATTGGTGAAATCTTGCCGGGATTTGGGAGTACCGGCAAGGACAGGCTATCATCTGATAGATGTGGTTTTGATCAATCAAGAAGGGGACCGAGCTATGGAATCGTTTAAGGAATTATTTGAGATGGTCAAGGAATACACGCGACAATATGTGATTGACTCGCATGAACTGTCGGAGATTGCCTATCAGGTCTGGATCAAAAGCCTGGAGCCGGTAAGCTTTGACGGAAATACTGCCGTGTTGTTCATTAAAGCTGAATTTATGAAGAAGATCGTGGAAGAAAAATACCTCGGTCTGCTCAACCGCGCCTTCGAGGCCGTGGTTGGTTTTCCGGTACAAATCGAGATTCGTTGTGAAACCTCCGGTCAGTCCGACCGCTCGGAGGGCACCGCTTCGGTGCAGACCTCCTCTGCTTCTCCGGTTTTGCCATCCTACAGCCAGGAAGAGATCGACATGAACAGCCAAGGCGGAGAATACGAATATACCTTCTCCACCTTTATCGTGGGCAGCTCGAACAAATTTGCACAGGCAGCCTGTCGTGCCGTTGCACAAAATCCTGCCAATGCCTACAATCCCCTGTTCATCTACGGTGGATCCGGTTTGGGCAAAACCCACCTGTTATATGCCATCGCCGCAGAAATCAAAGAAAACCGCCCCAATACCAACGTCATTTATGTAAAAGGTGAAGAGTTTACCAACGAACTGATTGCTGCTATCGGTGCCGAATCCACCAAAGAATTTCACGATAAATACCGCCAGGCAGACGTCCTTCTGGTCGATGACATCCAGTTTATCGGCGGCAAGGAGAGCACCCAGGAGGAATTTTTCCACACCTTTAATTCCCTTTACCAGGCAGGCAAGCAGATTGTCCTGACCTCCGACCGACCGCCAAAAGAGATCAAAACACTGGAGGAGCGACTGCGCACCCGCTTTGAATGGGGACTGATTGCCGACATTCAGCCACCGGATTTTGAAACCCGGATTGCCATTATCAAGCGCAAAGCCGAATTGCTGGACCTGGATATTCCGAATGTAGTGGAGGAATACATTGCCAACCACGTCAAAAACAACATCCGTCAGCTGGAAGGGGTGGTTAAAAAGCTCAACGCCTATAATAAACTGGCACAAACCCCGCCTTCCATCCTGCTTGCGCAAAGTGCAATCCGCGAAATTTTAACCGATAACCAGCCAATTCCTGTAACGGTGGAGCGGATCATCTCAGAGGTCGGTCGTACCTTCGGCGTCAGTGCCGAGGACATCCGTTCTTCCAAGCGTTCCTCTCAGATTTCCAATGCCCGTCAGATTGCTATGTATGTCATCCGCGAAATTACGCAGATGTCGATGGCAGCTATTGGAAATGAATTTGGCGGCAGAGACCATTCCACCGTGGTTTACGCAACCGGACAGGTTGTCAAAAACATGAAGCAGGACACCAAATATAAAGAAACTGTCGAGGACATCATCAAAAATATTCGTGACGCATAATCTGTCGTGATTTTTCCACAGATCATCCGGCAGAAACTTTTGAAAGGGGTGGGGGAAAGTTCGTTCCTCACCCCTTTTTCAGAATCCTTTTCTTTTAATTTCCCCCATTTCACATTTTTTATTTCCACAGATTCCTCCTCCCCCTTTTTATTCTCCTGTTCTCTTTCTGTTCTCACCGTTATCTTCACATATTTTCAACTATTTCCACCGTTTTTTCAACCATTTTCCATACACCGTTTTTCTATCTCCACTTTTTCACGATTTTCAAAACCGATTTTCCCAGCTCTCGCAGCCCTTCTTTATCGCATACTTGTGCGATTTGTTTGATTTCTTCACAAATCCACAGCCTCTACTACTACTACTACTTTTATATTTTTCTTTTCCTATTCTTTTTCTGCAATTTTACTTCTTTCCTTCATCCATTTTCTAAAACCCTTTTCATTTCATTCAATCAGCCGTTTCCAGAGCAACCTGCTCCTTTATGGAAATAGAACAAATCTCCAGCAACCTGCAACCAGAAAAAATATTCCGATTAATCCCGCCACACTGTTTTTGTTACACGCACACCCTCTCTTTTCTTTTTCAAAACTTCTAAAGAAAGTCACAATGAAACTTTTTCAAATTTATGTTATAATAGGTCTTATCAGATCAAAAAGGAGGATGTCCTACCCTATGAAAATCATCTGCCAAAAGGACCTGCTGGTGGAAGCAGTGTCCAATGTTTCCCGCGCTGTCTGCGCAAAATCACCGATTCCGGCTCTGGAGGGAATCCTGCTCAAAGCAGAAGAGGGCACACTTGAGCTGACCGGCTACGACCTGGAACTTGGAATCGTCACCACCATTGAATCCAAAACAGAGCAGGCGGGAGAACTGGTTCTTTCTGCCAGACTTTTGCTGGACATCATCCGACGCATTCCTGGAGAAACGGTCAGCATCCTTTCCGACGAACGGTTTCTTGCCACCATCCGCGGCGGTGCATCGGAATTTACCATCCCCGGCTTGAGTGCGGAGGAATACCCGGAACTGCCCAATGTACAGCAGCAGTCGGATCTGGTCCTCAAGCAGGGCGTTCTCAAATCGATGATCGACCAGACCCTCTTTGCCATTGCGACCACCGACTCCAAGCCGGTCCATACCGGCTCTTTGTTCGACATCAAAGACTCCTGCGTCACCTTGGTTTCGGTGGACGGCTACCGTTTGGCACTGCGCCGCGAGCCGATTGTGTCCGACCTGACCACCCAATTCATCGTGCCGGGCAAAACGCTCTCTGAAATTTCCAAGTTGCTCAAGGAAGAGGAGGAAGAGGTTTACCTGGTGGTATCCAGCAAACATATCGTCTTCCGCATTGGAGGATATTATGTGGTATCCCGTCTGCTGGAGGGGGATTTCCTCGATTACAACGCTGCCATCCCAAAATTGAGCAAGACAACCGTCAAGGTCAACACACGCAGCTTGACCGATGCAGTAGAAAGAACCTCTCTTCTCATCTCCGACCGCCTGCGCAGCCCAATCCGCCTGGCAGTTACCGAACAGACCGTTCAGCTTAACTGCTCGACCACCATGGGAAAAGCGCACGACGAAGTGGAATGTGAGATGACCGGAGAGCCGGTCAGCATGGGCTTTAACAACAAATACCTGTTGGATGCGCTCAAAGCGTCCGACTGTGATATGATCAAGATGGAGATCAACGGTGCGCTGTCTCCGATGCGTGTGATGCCGCTGGAAGGGGAAAGCTTCCTCTTCCTCGTACTGCCAGTGAGGGTGAAGAATGATGACTAAAACAGAAAAAATCGTGATTCGAACAGAATTTATCAAATTGGACTCCTTTATCAAATACGCAGGGCTTACCGATACCGGCGGACAGGCAAAAGAGATCGTGCTTGCCGGAATGGTGAAGGTCAACGGAGAGGTCTGCACCATGCGCGGCAAGAAGATCCGCCCGGGAGACGTTGTGGAAGCGGACGGATGGCGTTTTGAAGCCGTCGCAGAAGAAGAATAGCAAACAGGAGGTGCGCCGGTGAGGATCAAAAGCATCGAGCTGCAAAACTTTCGAAATATCGCTTCTCTTTCTTTGCAGGCAGCGCCGGATGTCAATGTGATTCACGGTGAAAATGCACAGGGAAAGACCAATTTAACCGAAGCAATCTGGATGTTTACCGGTGCAAAAAGTTTCCGCGGAGCCAAGGACCGGGAGATGATTCGCTTTGGAGAGGACCACTGCCGCACCGACCTGGTGTTTCAGAGCGCACTGCGGGAGGAAACTGCCAGCATCGAGCTGAATCAACCGGATGCACGCGGAGAAAAGCGGGCAAAGACCGTCTGCCTCAATGAGGTCCCTTTGAACAGCGCGGCAGAGCTTGCCGGTCAGTTCTATGCGGTGGTCTTTTCTCCTGCCCACCTTTCGCTGGTGCGGGAGGGTCCTGCGCTGCGCCGAAAGTTTTTGGACACCGCCATCGGTCAGATCATGCCGCGCTATGGGCATTATCTGCATGAGTATCAGCGCACCCTTTTGCAGCGCAATACCCTGCTCAAGGATGCAGAACGGCACCCGCAGCTGCTGGAAACGATGGAAATCTGGGAAGAGAACCTTGCCCGCGCAGCGGCAGCGGTTGCTTTTTGCCGCGCACGCTATGTGGAACGTATCCGCCCACTGGCAGCACAGGTCTATGAGGGGATTTCCTCCGGCAGAGAGCAGTTTGACCTGCATTATCTGTGCGGCGTCAATGAACCGCACAACTGCACCCGGGATCAACTGCGCATCTACTATCAGCAGCAGCTGTACCGGGAGCGGGAGGAGGATATGATCCGCGGCGCCACCCAGTGCGGTCCGCACCGGGACGACCTGGAGCTGCTGGTCAACGGGATGCCCATGCGTCTGTACGGCTCCCAGGGACAGCAGCGCAGCGGGGTGCTGGCTTTAAAGATGGCAGAGTGCAGCATGGTCGAGGAGGTCACCAGCGAGGCTCCTGTGGTGCTGCTGGACGATGTTATGAGCGAACTGGATGCAGGCAGGCGGGACTATCTGCTCAACCACCTGGACAACCGGCAGGTCTTCGTCACCTGCTGCGATGATGCCAGCTTTCGCGGACTCAAAGGCGGCAGCAGCTTTCTGCTGCACGCAGGTCAGCTGGTCAGGACCGAACGATTTTAGGAAAGAGGGGGAAGGGATGTACCTGCATCTGGGAGGAGATGTCGTGGTGCGCAGCAGCGACATCATCGGGATCTTCGATATTGAAAATACCTCGGTGTCCAAGCTGACCAAAGAATATTTGGGTGAGCAGGAAAAGCGGCATCGGGTCATCACCGTTTCCCCGGAGCTGCCCAAATCCTTTATTGTGTGCCGGGAAAGGGATGGGATTACGGTGTATATTTCACAGATTTCCTGTTCTACCCTGCGCAAACGAAGCGGCTTTATCGACCGGCTGGGACTGATGTAAAATCAAATGAAAACCCAATGGGAGCACCCTGCAAAACAAAGGGTGCTCCCGTTTCTTTTTAAAAAGCGCAAAAAGCCGATGGTTATCAGAAAAAACGGACTTTTTTAAAAAATACATATTAGAAGAAAAGAATCCATAAAATAAGTTGTAATGGCAAGGGGAAATATGGTATAATGAAAAGGTATCAGAACAAGAAAAAATACAGGGCTGCCCGATGAAAATTGCTCCTGCTCGATCGCTTGCTTGTGCCGGTGCATCGCGTAAGAAAAGGCGGCCCGTTTTTCAATGGAAAAGATTCATCAAAATCGATGGAGGGGAAACATTTTGGAAAACACACCTGAAAAAAACCTGGAGATGACACAAAAGTATGATGCCAGTGATATTCAGGTCCTGGAGGGACTGGACGCGGTGCGCAAGCGTCCCGGTATGTACATCGGTTCCACCGGACCACAGGGTCTGCATCATCTGGTGTATGAGATTGTGGACAATGCAATCGACGAGGTCCTTGCAGGTCATTGTACCAAGATTCTGGTGGACCTGCTGCCGGGCGACATCGTCCGTGTCAAGGATAACGGTCGAGGAATTCCGGTCGGCATCCAGCCAAAACTGGGCATCCCGGCTGTCACCGTTGTCTTTACCGTCCTGCACGCAGGAGGAAAATTCGGCGGCGGCGGATACAAGGTTTCCGGCGGTCTGCACGGGGTTGGTGCATCGGTAGTCAATGCCCTGTCCGAGTGGTTGGAGGTCGAAGTCTGTGATGGACACTACCGTTACTACCAGCGCTTTGAGCATGGCAAGCCGGTCTGCGATCTGCAAAAGGTTGAGCCAACCACCGAAACAGGTTCTCAGGTGGCTTTCAAAGCCGACCCCGAGATTTTTACCGAAACCACCCGGTACGACTATGACGTGCTGCTCAAGCGTCTGCGCGAGCAGGCATTCCTCAACGGCGGGGTCAACATCACCTTCAGCGACGAGCGCGGCGAACAGCCGGTCCGCGAGGTGCTGCACTATGAGGGCGGTATCCGCAGCTTTGTGGACTATATCCACGAGCGCAAAAAGAATATCTGGGATGTCCTGCACGAGGATGTCATCTACTATTCGGGCGACGGGGAACATTCCACCGTCGAGGTGGCGCTGCAATACAATGACAGCTACAACACCACCCTGCTCTCCTTTGCCAACAACATTCACACCGCAGACGGCGGTACCCACGAGATTGGTTTCCGCACAGCCCTTCTCAGAGCCTTTAACGACTACGCAAAGAAGAGCGGTATCTTTAAAAAAGAAAGCGACAAATACAGCGTAGAGGACGTCATGGAGGGTCTGACGGCAATCATCTCGGTCAAGCTCGAAGAAGCACAGTTTGAAGGACAGACCAAGACCAAGCTGGGCAACACCGAGATGCGCACCCTGGTCTACCGCATCACCTACGAGAAGATGAGCACCTACTTCGAGGAAAATCCGGCGGTTGCACGCACCATCATGGATAAGGCGCTGACAGCCGCTCAGGCAAGAGAAGCGGCACGCCTGGCAAGAGACCGCACCAGGGAAAGAAAATCCGCTCTGGAGGGCGTCAGCCTGCCGGGTAAGCTGGCAGACTGCTCCGATCATGACAATGTGCGCACCGAAATCTATATCGTCGAGGGTGATTCGGCGGGCGGTTCGGCAAAACAGGGACGCGACAGCTCCTTCCAGGCAATCCTTCCGCTGTGGGGCAAGATGCTCAACGTCGAGCGCGTCAAGCTGGATAAGGTGTATACAAACGAAAAGCTGCTGCCGGTCATTACCGCCCTCGGCTGCGGTGTCGGCGATGAGATTGACCTGGAAAAACTGCGTTACGGCAAGGTCATCGTCATGGCGGATGCCGATGTCGACGGCTCCCATATCCGCACCCTGCTGCTGACCTTCTTCTTCCGCTTTATGCGTCCGCTGATTGAACAGGGACACATCTACCTGGCGCAGCCGCCGCTCTTTAAGCTCTCCCGCGGCAAAAAGGTCCGCTATGCTTATTCGGATGCACAGCGCGACGAATATATCGCAGAGCTGGGCGCCGACGGAGGCAAGGTCAACATCCAGCGTTACAAAGGTCTGGGTGAGATGGACGCCGAGCAGCTGTGGGAAACCACCATGGACCCGGAACGCCGCACCATGATTCAGGTGACAATGGCGGATGCCGAGCGTGCGGACGAGATTTTCAATATCCTCATGGGAGATAAGGTTTCCCCCAGAAGAGAGTTTATCGAGCAGAATGCCCGTTTTGTAAGAAATCTGGATATTTAGGAGAATATCGACATGAAAAAAGAAAAAGCAAATGCGCCGGCACAAAAGCAGTCGGTCAACGATTTTGCTCATCGCCTGACCATCCAGCTCACCGAGCAGCATTATGTGGACTATGCAATGACCCACTCGCAGGACCAGATTCAAAAAGGGCGCAAACGTGCCATTTTGTGGGCAGTGCTGTTCACAATACTGGGATTGGTTGCCATCTATAAAGGCACCTTCACCGAAGGCTGGCTGGCGGACATCTACCTGATTGCAGGAATTTTGATGATTGTTTTTCAGATTTTCAATCTGTTTTATAATTTCGTCATGTTTCCTATTGCGCTCAAACGCTCGGTACTGCGGGAACTGAAAAAGGACCCCAGCCTGCTTGAGCCGATGGAATATGCTTTTGAACCGGACAAGCTGGTCTGCTTTCTCAACGGCAGACACCGCAGCTCGATTCTGACCCAGGACATCGTCGGAGCGGAGCGGATTGGCAATTCCATCATTCTGCAGGTCAAGGACGGCAGAAGGGTCATCATACCGGATGAGGCACTCAAGCAGGCGGATTCGGTGATCCTCGACCAGGTGGATGGGTTTAAAAACCTTAAATCGTCGGATACAGCCGGAGAAGGAAGGTAAGGGTCAATATGCAGGAAAATGAGAGAAAAGAACAGCAGGCACAGGATATTTCCGAGGAAATGATTTCCCGGGAAAATATTTCTCGGGAAATCGGGGAGGAAGAGCCGGCAGAAGACACACAGGAGCAGGGATTGCTCAACATCACCTTTATCCCGAAGTACATGGATATTTTTGACGGACTGTGCGCGACCGATCAGGCGGATGGTACCGGAAAGCGGGCAAGAATGCTCTTTGTGGTGCTTGTGCTGCTGATGTGTGTACAGTTGGTTGGATTTTTCTCTACACAAAACGGCTTTATGTTTGTGTTTGCACTGCTGCTGGGCGGTGTCGCACTGTTTATTAAGAAAAAAAGCCAGCGCTTTAATCGGGATATTGCCATAGCCTTCGAGAACGAGGGAGAACAGCACCTTGCTTTTGAGGAAAACAGCTTTCATCTCAATGAGAAACAGGTGTCCTACGACGAGGTGGTACACCTGTATGAGCTAAAAAAGGTCTTTTCCATCATCTATCAGGGAAACCATGTCTACATCCTGCCCAAAGCAGTGATGGAGCCGCAGCAGACCGAGCAGTTTGTCGCCCTGATGAAAGAAAAGGTGTCTGCTGTCTATGAGCAGCGTTCCAAATAGTAATTGCGGTGCGGAAAGGAAGGAAGCAAGATGAACACATCGGGTGAAAACCTGATTCAAAAGGATATTGAGCAGGAGATGAAGGATGCGTATCTGGATTACTCCATGTCGGTCATTGCCAGCCGTGCGCTGCCGGATGTCCGAGACGGACTGAAACCGGTCCACAGACGTATCCTGTACACCATGTACGGAAACGGACTGTACCCGGAGAGAGAGTTCCGTAAGTGCGCTGACACGGTCGGTAACGTGCTGGGTCAGTACCATCCGCACGGCGACGCTTCGGTTTACGATGCGCTGGTGCGTCTGGCACAGGATTTTTCCCTGCGTTACCCGCTGGTACACGGTCACGGCAACTTCGGTTCGATCGACGGCGACCCGCCGGCAGCTTACCGATACACCGAGTCGAAGATGAGCAAAATTTCCATGCAGATGCTCACCGACATCGACAAGGAAACGGTGGATTTTCAGTCCAACTACGATGACCGCCTGAAGGAACCGACCGTTCTTCCCAGCCGTTTTCCAAACCTGCTGGTCAACGGTTCCACCGGTATCGCAGTCGGTATGGCGACCAACATCCCGCCGCACAATCTGGGTGAAGTCATTGACGGCGCCTGCTGTCTGCTGGACAACCCGGATGCAGGGCTCGAGCAGCTGATGACCCACATCAAGGGTCCTGATTTCCCGACCGGCGGCATCATCATGGGTCGCTCGGGCATCCGTGCGGCATATGCGACCGGACGCGGCAAGATTACCCTGCGCGCCAAAACCAACATCGAGGAATTTAAAAACGGACGCGAGCGCATTGTGGTCACCGAGATTCCTTACATGGTCAACAAGGCAAGACTTATCGAGCGCATTGCCGAGCTGGTCAAGGAAAAGAAGATCGACCAGATTAGCTACATCCGCGACGACTCCAGCCGCAAGGGCATGAAGATTGTCATCGAGCTTAAACGCGATGCCAACGCCCAGCTGGTGCTCAATCAGCTGTATACCTATACCCAGCTGCAGGACACTGTCGGTGTTATCATGCTGGCTCTGGTCAACGGAGAGCCAAAGACCCTGACCCTGCGCCAGATGCTGGAAGAATACATCAAGTTCCAGGAACAGATTATCACCCGTCGGACCATCTTTGACTTGAAAAAGGCAAAAGAACGCGCCCACATCCTGGAAGGACTGGTCATCGCACTCGATTATATCGATGAGGTCATCTCCATCATCCGCTCCCACTACACCTCGCAGGAAGGCAAAGAGGTGCTGATGGAGCGCTTTGGTCTGGACGACATCCAGGCACAGGCAATCATCCAGATGCCTTTGGGACGTCTGGCTGGCATGGAAAGAGAAAAGCTCAAGGCAGAAACCGATGAGCTGCACGAAAAGATTGCGGAATATAACGCCATCCTTGCCGACGAAAAGCGGGTCCGTGCCATCGTCAAACAGGAATTGCTGGAAATCAAGGAAAAATTTAATGACCCTCGCCGCACCGAGATTGCCTCGGTGGAAGGAGAGGTGGACATCGAAGACCTCATCCCACAGGAGGAATGTGTGGTCACCCTGACCCACTTCGGCTACCTCAAACGTCAGCCGCTGGATGTCTATAAAACCCAGCGCCGCGGCGGACGCGGAATCAGCGGCATGACCCGCCGCGACGAGGACTTTGTCAGCGACATCTACACCTGTTCCACCCACGACTATCTGATGTTCTTCACCAACAAGGGCAAGGTCTACCGCATCAAAGGCTACGAGATACCGGAAGGTTCCCGTACCTCCCGCGGCACCAATGTGGTCAACATCCTGCCGCTGGAACAGGGTGAGAAGATTACCTGCGTGATTAAGACCTCGGACATCAGCGCCGAGGACCGGTACTACGTCATGGTCACCCGCAACGGTGTCATCAAGCGTACCGAGTACAATGCGTACACCAATGTGCGCAAGAGCGGTCTGATTGCCATTAACCTCGATGAGGGCGACGAATTGGCATGGGTCAAGATTACCGACGGTCACAGCGACGTGGTGCTGGCGACCCGACAGGGCATGAGCATCCGTTTCCACGAGGAGGATGCTCGCTCGATGGGTAGAACGGCGCGCGGCGTCAAGGCAATCTCTCTGGAAGCCGAGGACCAGGTGGTCGGCATGGTTGTGCTGTCGGCGGATCAAACAGCAGGTGACATCCTGACGGTTTCTCAGTCCGGTCTGGGCAGACGTACCGACAGCGAGGAATACCGCCTGCAAACCCGCGGCGGCAAGGGTCTGCGCAACTACTACTGTGATAAGAACGGACCGGTTGCCGGTTTTGAGATGGTGGACGATCAGACCGACATCATCCTGATTACCGACAGCGGTATCATCATCCGCATCCCAGCGGACCAGATTTCCAAGCAGTCCCGTTATGCGGGCGGCGTCAAGGTAATGCGTGTGGACGACCAGACCAGCATCATCGGCATCGCAGTCACCGAGAAGGAAGAGGAGTCGGAAGAAACAGAAGATACCACTTCCCTGCCGGAATCTGCGCAGCCGTCGGCACTGGAGGACAGTGACAAGCAGGACGAACAGATCAATCAGCTGCTCGAGAGGGCAATGCAGCCGGAAGAAGAATAATTTTGTCGGTTCTCGGTAGATTAAAAAGCACCCTGACCTTTAAAACGGTCAGGGTGCTTTTATGTTTGATTTGTTTTTTCTTAGTGTCCGTGCGGCAGGGTGTGCAGCCGCTCCTTTTCCACCGTCAGGTCGGCGCGCAGCAGACTGATGAACAGCACCAGCATCGGCACAGCGGTTCCCCAGATGGCTTTTCCGCCCATCCAGCGACAGGTAAACACACCGATGACCCCTCCGAGCACAAACATCCCCAGCATCCCCAGGTGGCGCATCGAGCGTTTGAGGAAGGTGAGATCCCGTTTGGTCAAAAAATAGTGCAGATGGATGCCCACCTGGCGCACATGGTTGGTGCAGAAGGTGGTTGCCATCGGGATACCTTCCGCCTGCCGAAAGGTGTTGTACTGCATCGAGCAGATAAAATTGATGGCAATCTGCGAAATTTGAAAGGGAGCGGAGTCAGGGATGAATCCTAAAACGATGATGAATAGGATTTCAATGGCAACCAGCACCGTTTCCCAGCGCAGAAACTTCACGCGGGTCAGCTTGATGGAGACTGCCTCGGACACAAACGCGCCTGCCATGTAAGCGGTCATCGGAATCAGATAATAAGCAGCCTTAGACCAGTGAAAGTTTCCCAGCTCGATGGCGAACAATACAAAGTTGGCGCTCTGGGCGTTGCAGAATACCCCTCCCCGCAGCAGATAAGTATAGACCCCGTAAAAACCTCCGACAAAAATCAGCAGAGCAAATACCCAGTGCCGTTCGCACTCCAGATATTCCTTATGATTATTTTCCATCCTCTTTCCCCCTTTTCAGTACGCCTTATTATACAGCGGATTCTGCCCCTTTTCAATCGGTATTCCGACAAAAACAGGTGAGATTCTGTTGTTTTTATTAGTTAAAATACTATTTGTATAACAAAAGGGCAGGAAAAAAGGACCTTCCATTTGGAAAGGTCCTTTTTTCTGCTTGTGTGACGGGAGTTAGATTACATGATATTCTTTCAGAAGTTTTTCGATGTCAGTGCCCTCAATCTTTTTGAGGACCTCCTTGAGTGCAAGGCGTTCTTTAAAGCCCAGCTCCATCTCGGTCAGCTTTTTGCCGTCGCGCAGCTGTACGGTGGCGTTGAGCAGGTCGCGCAAATCATAGACGCTGCCCCATACCTCCGGCACGCCGCGGTCGATGTCCAGCAGGGTGTAGACAGCCTCCATGCCGGTGCGCATCGAGTATTCGGTGGTGAAGATGGTGTCGCGGACCGTCTCGGCAAACTGACCGATGAAGGCAAAGTTGACAGCGCCCTTTGGTACGATGTCAGGACGGTCGCCTGCGGTGCGCGGCATAAAGAAGGCGGTGATATACGGCATCATGCAAGGAACGGTGTTGGCGCTGTTTTCTGCCAGCGTTTCAATCTGATCCTCCGGCACACCCATGTGGTACAGCCACTCCATGCAGATTTCCTTGCCGGTGCAGTCGCGCATCGCTTTCTTGACATAGTTGCCGGGACGGTCGCTGAACAGACCGTAGATCCAGCCGACCAGCTGACCCTTTGGCTGATTTCTAAACTGTGGCTGACGGTTGAAGGTCCAGCTCAACAGCCAGTTGGAATCCTTGACGGTGACGATACCGCCGGTGACGACCTTGCCGCTGAATGGGTCGCGCTGACAGATTTTCTGAACATACGGAGGAATCTTGTCGTCCAGGGTGGTGACTGTTGCGCTCATCCAGTTGGACTGTTCCGGGTCGTAGCAGAATTTATCAGGATTGCCAAAGGAAGGGTCCTGCGCAGCGATTCTGCGCCACAGGTCCCAGCCGCCGCCGGCTTTCAGTTCGGTGTTAAAGGCAGCAGGCTCGTTCTGGGAGCCCAGGGAGGAGTTTTCTACACAGCCGCCGTTGGTGATGAACAGCAGATCATTTTCAGTCAGGTCCAGCTGCTCGGTCTTTCCGTCTGCCAGCAGCTCGATACGTTTTGCTACCTTGCGGTTTGGCTGGATGTCAAACTGGATGTCGGTGACCTTGGTGTTGTAGTGGAACTGCACGCCAAAGCTCTCCAGATATTTGACCATCGGCAGGATCATCGACTCATACTGGTTGTACTTGGTAAAGCGCAAAGCTCGAAAGTCCGGCAGACCGCCGACATGGTGGATATAACGCTGGATGTAACGCTTCATCTCCAGTGCGCTGTGCCAGTTTTCAAAGGCGAACATGGTGCGCCAGTACAGCCAGAAGTTGGAGTCGAATACCTCGTCGTCAAAAAATTCGTTGATGCGTTTGTCATACAGCTGCTCATCCGGTGTGAAGAACAGACGCATGATCTCCATAGCGGCTTTATCGGAAAGACCGAACTTGCCGTCGGTGTGTGCGCTTTCGCCGCGGTTCTGGGTCGCTCTCATCAAGGAGTAGTTCGGGTCCTTTTTGTTGAGCCAGTAGTATTCGTCCAGTACGCTGACCCCTTCGGTCTCGATGGAAGGAACCGAGCGGAACAGATCCCACATGACCTCAAAGTGGTTGTCCATCTCACGTCCGCCGCGCATGACGTAACCTATATTCTGGAACTCGTAACCGTCGCAGGCACCGCCGGCAACCGGGTCCTTTTCAAAGATGTGTACACGCTTGCCGGGCATCTGTCCGTCACGCACCAGATAGCAGGCGGCAGTCAGTGCTGCAAGACCGGTGCCGATGATATAAGCGGATTTGCGCTCGACCCCTTCCGGTTTTTTCGGGTGTGCAAATGCTTCATAGTTACCGCTGGAATAATACATACAGAATACCTCCGTTTCATGTCGATCCGTTGTGGATGTTTGGTTGATGCTGTCATCATACCGCCTTTTTATCATTCCCACAATAAACAAAAAAAGCGCAGTGACCAAATTTTTATCACTGCGCCGAAAGTATCTGATTTTTTATCATTTGATGGGTGGTGTACAGAATTTGCCCACTGCACGGGCAATGTCCCCTTGAATGAGGATACTGATGCGCTCGATGATTCGCTCGGGCGGCTCAGTCATGCCGTTTTTGATCCAATCCAGCATGATTCCCACAAAGGCGTACTTGTAAAAATCAGCGATGAATGCCTTGTCCTCCTCGGGAACGTGCAGTCCCTGTGCCTTTTCCTCCACCACATTGTAAATCAGGTCGTGTACCAGCTTGTACAGGTACAGCTCCACCTGCTCGCGGCTGACGCTGCGGTAGACATTGGTGATAAACGGCTTGTTTTCCAGTACGGCATGGAAGATATTTAAAAACCCCTCCTGCCAGGTGTCATAGCTCTTTTTTCCCTCCAGTGCGCGGGCGGCATCCTCAATGAAGGACCACTCCACCAGGTCATAAATGTCCTTAAAGTGGTAGTAGAAGGTCATGCGGCTGACACCGCACTCCTCGGTGATGTCGTTGATGGTGATTTTATGAAAGGGTTTTTTTAACAGCAGACTTTTTAAAGCGTGCTCCAAAGCCTGCTTGGTGATGCTGGACATGAGCCTCCTCCTTCTTCTGTTTTGGGTTCCCTGTCCGCTTGAGGGACCCGTTCGGGTTGTTTAAATGCTGTACCCTGCACAAAAAGGTTTTTATCAAATGGAGTTTCTCTAGTCTATTCTCTTGTGCCGACCGTTTACCGCTCCAGATAGACCGATTCCCTGCCATCTTCCACAAAACGTTCCTGTACAACAAAGCCGTTTTTTTGCAACAGGTGCAAAGAAGGCAGATTGTCGGAATAAACAAAGGCGCCTATGCTTTGCAGACGAAACCGCTCGGTCACCATCGGCAGAAAGAGCTGCACCGCCCGGCTGCCGATGCCCTGTCCCCATCGCTCTTTGGCAAAGAGGCACAGGCTGAGCATGGCGTTGGGCTGCTGGCTGCGGTCGATGCAAAAGCACCAGATGTCCCCCACATATTCGCCGTCTGCCCAGATGGTCTGCCCAAAGCTGTCGGCATCGGGCAGCAGCGAAGCCTGAAAGTTGGCGATTGCCTGCTCACGGGTCAGCACGCTGCGGGGAAACATCCGCTCGATGTCGGGGTCCTTTGTGCGCTCAAAATAGGTGAGCGCATTTTCCAACGTGCGTGCTTTCAGTTGAATATCCATGGAGAACCCTCCCTCATCTTACAGCTGATGAACCAGCTCCTTAAAGTGTCTGCCTCTTGCTTCAAAATCCGGGTAGAGGTCAAAGCTGGCGCAGGCAGGCGACAGCGAAACGATGTCCCCCGGCTGTGCGCACTGGCGGGCAAGCTCGACCGCCTGCTGCATATCTTTTGCGTGCAGGATGCGCAGCTGCTGCGGGTCAAAGCCTTCGCAGGCGGTGACAGCCGCTTCGATTTTCGGCGCGGTTACACCCATCAAGATGAGGGTCTTGACCTTTTCGATGATTTTGGGTGCAAGCGGCTCAAAGGGGATTTTTTTGTCGTAGCCGCCCGCAATCAGGATGAGCTTCTGGTGGAAGGAGTTTAATCCTGCGATGGTGCGGGTCGGGCTGGAGGCAATCGAGTCGTTGTACCATTTGACGCCGTCCAGCTCCCGCACAAATTCGATGCGGTGCTCCACGCCGGCAAACTGCTGTGCCACCTGTACGATGTTTTCGCAGTCCACCTCACCCCATACGGCGCTGATGGCAGCCAGATAGTTTTCTACATTGTGGATGCCCGGGATGCGTATCTGCTCCATCGGCAGCACAGGGGTCGTCCCGCTGCGGTCGTTGCAGTACAGCATCCCGTCCTCACCCAGATAAGCGCCCAGCGACGGGACGGTTTTGCGGCTGAAAAAGGCAGCGGTCCCCCGCACCAGCGGCAGGAAGGAGGCGGTGATGGGATTATCTGCATTGAGTACCGTGCGGCTGATGCCACCCTGATGCAGCAGGATGTTCTTTTTGGCATCAATGTATTCCTGCATATCCTTGTGGACATCCAGATGGTTCGGTGTGACGTTGGTGACCACAGCCACATCGGGTGAACGGCGCATGGAAATCAGCTGGAAGCTGGAAAGCTCCACCACAGCGCGGTCCTGCGGCTCGATCTGCTCGATGCGCGGCAGCAGCGGGAAGCCGATGTTGCCCCCCAAAAAGACCCGGTAGCCCTGTTTTTTCAGCAGCTCTGCAATCACCGAGGTGGTGGTCGTCTTGCCGTCCGAGCCGGTGACCGCATAGATTTTGCAGGGACACAGGTCGAAAAACAGCTCCATCTCGCTGGTGACCGCCACGCCTGCCTGCCGCGCCTGCTGCAAAGCAGGATGGAAGTAGTACATTCCGGGTGTGCGCAGCAGCAGGTCCTCGCTGCACAGTCCCTCCAGATAATTTTCTCCCAGCAGCAGCCGGATGCCCATTGCCTCCAGCCGGTCTGCCTCCTCTCCAATCTGCTCGCGGGTGCGTTTGTCGCGCAGCGATACCTGTGCGCCTTTGGCAGCGAACATTCCCAGCAGTTCGCGGTGGCTGCGTCCCAAACCGATGAAGGACACCTTTTTATCTTTTAGCTCCCGGTAAAAGGAGTTGAGTCGTTCGTTCATGGAAAAAGCCTTCCCTTCCGATAGATTTACTCTGTTCCCGCCAAAAGCAGGAAAGTTACCCTTTCATTATACTCTGAATCGGCAGCGGTGTCGAGCAAAGCCGGTCGTTTTTGTGCGGGAGAAGCCAGAAAACCATTTAAAATCCTCTTTACAATGATTGATAAAATCTATATAATAAAAGAAAACGAACTATTTTTTCTATCCAATATCAACCGATAAGCAAGGAGAGAGTGCTATGAGAAAGATTATTTTGTTCGGCACCGGCACATGAGGCGGCTGCCCACCGGTGAAAGAGGTTCTTTCAGAGAATAACATTAAGTATATGTACGTCGACATCTGCGAAGGTGTTGGTAAACTCAAGAGCTTTTTGAAGGTCCGCGACACCGCGCCGGAAATGCAGGAGGTGCGTGAGCAGCATCGTGCAGGCATCCCTTGCCTGGTGGTGGACGATCAGGTCATCTTGGTCAACGGTGCAGAGCATATGCAGCAGCTGATTGAGCAGTACCAACTCAAAGAGGACTAATTTCCTTTGGTGCAGATTCCGAAAATTTTGCAACGGAAAGAAAGTGGAAGCGATGACAACAGGGTATTATAAACCATCTCCCGAACTGGAAGAATGTAACCGTTTGATCGAGGTGTACTGGAACACCAAGCAGTATGATAAATGCTTTGACGGACACCTTGCGCTGGCAAAGCAGGGGTATCCGCTGGCAGAATGTCAGGTTGGATATTTTTATCTGAAAGGGCTGGGGGTTTGCCAGGACTTTGAACGGGCATTTTACTGGACACAGCGTTCCGCACAGCATGGGGACCGCGATGCCCAATGCAATCTGGCATCCTTTTATGAGGACGGAATCGGCACACAGCGCGATATGCAGCAGGCAAAGTACTGGTATGCGCAGGCAGCTTTGCAAAATCAGGAGATTGCCCTGCAAAAGCAAAAGGAATTGGAAAATATTTGACGGCTCCTTTCGCTGTCTTTTTAAAAATTGGCACAGCAGATTAAACCTGCTGTGCCAATTTTTATGTCTGATTTACAAGACCGGTATCAAAAAAATTGACCGCTGTCCTTTGGGCAGCGGTCAATAGAAGAATTTTTATTTTGCGTAATCAACAGCGCGGCTTTCGCGGATGATGTTGACCTTGATCTGACCGGGATATTCCATCTCCGATTCAATCTTGTTGACGATGTCGCGGGCGATAATGGTCATCTGGTCGTCGCTGATGACCTCAGGACGAACCATGATGCGGATTTCACGACCTGCCTGAACAGCAAAGCACTTTTCAACGCCGTCAAAGGAGTTTGCAATCTCCTCCAGCTTTTCCAGACGTTTGATGTAGTTCTCCAGGTTCTCACGTCTTGCGCCGGGTCTTGCTGCGCTGATGGCATCAGCAGCCTGTACGATGCAGGCAACCAGTGTTTTGGGCTCTACATCGCCGTGATGTGCTTCAATAGCATGGATGACAGCTGGGCTTTCCTTGTACTTTCTGGCAAGGTCGACGCCAATCTTGACATGGCTGCCCTCGATTTCGTGGGTCAGGGCTTTACCGATGTCATGAATCAGACCGGCGCGTTTGGCAGTAGCAACATCTGCGCCCAGCTCGGCAGCCATTACGCCTGCCAGATGAGCCACCTCGATGGAGTGCTGCAATACGTTCTGACCGTAGCTGGAACGGTATCTCATGCGCCCCAGCAGCTTGATCATATCCGGGTGCATACCGTGAACGTTGGTCTCCAGAACCGCACGCTCACCGTCCTGCTTGATTTTGTTTTCGATTTCACGCTGTGCTTTTTCTACCGTTTCCTCGATGCGTGCCGGATGGATTCTTCCGTCCTGAATCAGGCGCTCCAGAGCGGTGCGGGCAATCTCACGTTTAACGGCATCGTGGCTGGACAGGGTGATTGCTTCCGGTGTGTCGTCGATAATCAGGTCAACGCCGGTCAGCGTTTCCAGTGTGCGGATGTTTCGTCCTTCACGACCGATAATGCGTCCCTTCATCTCATCGTTTGGCAGCGGAACGACCGATACGGTCACTTCACCCACATAATCGGACGCACATTTCTGGATAGCAGTTGCGATGATTTCTCTTGCTTTCTGGTCGGATTCATCCTTGAACTTCTGTTCATAGAGGTTGATTTTAACCGCCTTTTCGTGTACCAGCTCGTTCTCCAGATTGGAAAGCAGGTATTCCTTTGCCTGCTCTGCGGTGTAGCCGGAGATTTTTTCCAGCGCTTCAAACTGGCTGGCTTTGATTTCGTTGGCTTCCTTCAGGCGACCCTCTGCCTCTTTGATTTTATTTTGCAGGGTTTCCTCTTTTTTCTCCAGATTGTCCATCTTGCGGTCGATGGATTCTTCCTTCTGCTGGATGCGGCGCTCTAAACGCTGCACCTCGTTGCGGCGCTCTTTGACCTCTTTTTCTGCCTCGGTGCGCTGCTTGTGGATTTCGTCCTTTGCCTCCACCAGCGCCTCTTTTTTCTTGACCTCAGCGTCCTTGATGGCGTCGCTGATGATGCGTTTTGCTTCCTCCTCAGCGGTGCCAAACTCGGCTTCCGCCACCTTTTTGCGGTACTGGATTCCCAGCGGGAATGCGACCACTGCGCCTGCTGCCAGTGCAATCAGGATGCAGACAAGATAAGTAAAAATCGGGTCCATGGAACTGTTATTCCTCCTTCTATCGTTTGTGAGCAAAATCTGCTCGGAGCCGGACACACCGCCCGGGGGTGATTTTGAAAATCGGTGCCCATTTTTTAAGACACAACAAAACATCCGAACCCATCCTTTTCTTTGTAAAATAAAAAAGGACACGCTCAGAGTGATTCCTCAAAACACCCTGACCCAAACGACCGGACAGCACCGGTAAAAACTGCGGCAAGGGGGAGAAAGAAGCGAATTGACCTGTGTTTCGATATTGACTTTTTCTATCTGCAATCACAAATGGGCATAAAAAGAAAACAAATTCCAGACAGCACGCCGTATGCTGCAAAAATAGGCAGCGCAGGCGCCGTGCATCAAAAGGGGTCTTTTCAAAATGTGTATTCGATCTCAATTTGAGAAAAAACTCTGCAAGAGGGTGGATTCTGCTGCAATCGAAAAAATCAGGCAGCCAAAAAAGCGGAACGCAATCCGCTTTGTCGCATGGGGTACCGTCATCTTTTCTCCAAAAGATGAATGGTATATATTTATTTTATCTGTTAGAGTAAGACTTGTCAAGAAATTTATGTTGACATTTACGGGTTTGGGTGGTAACATGAAAGCAAAATAAAAAAGAACATCCCGCAAATCGTAGAAGGGGAAGCCGTCAGGCAGGATTTTGCGCAACAGAGAAAGGTGCGGCATCATCAGGATGCAGCTGAAAGCACCCGCGTCGGATCGCCGTTCGGTACCACCCCGGAGAGCGCATGAAAAGGGCAGCCTGCTCCAAATGCGACGCATCGACAGCGTTATAGGTCGAAAAAGAGATGTCCGCTTTCTTTGGAAAGCAAGGGCATAATACGGGTGGAACCGTGGAGCGAATGAAATCTGCTTCATCCCAGGATATGGGATGAAGCTTTTTTGTTTTTTTAAATGCTTTTTGGCAAATCCGCGACAAGGAGGGAGGGAGCGCCGATGGAGGACACGCAAACCCATGATACCGGCGTCATCCGGGAAAAGCAGGCGGACGAGGTCTGCGACATCTATGACATCTACGGAAACCGCACCGGCAAAACCTTTGTAAGAGGAGAGCCGCTGTCCGACGGACAGTATGTGATGGTGGTGGACGTGTGGATTGTCAACAGCAAAGACGAGATTCTGATACAGAAGCGCTCGGACTTGAAAAAGGACCTCCCCGGCACCTGGGCAACCCACAGCGGCTGTGTGCTGGCAGGAGAAAGCTCGCAGCAGGCGTGCATCCGTGAACCGCTCGAGGAAATTGGAATCCACATCCTGCCCTCCCAAGTGCACAAGCTCAACCGCAAGGTGCGCGGCAAGCTGCTGTCGGAAAACTTTGTGGTCGAACAGGATTTTGACACGGCAGATGCTGTTTTGCAGACCGAAGAGGTCAGCCAGATCAAATGGGTGAGCGTCAGCCAGCTCAAGCAGATGGCAGGACACAGGGAGTTTTACCGTTACCCGGAATTTTTTGATGTGGTCCGTTTTTTGGAAGAACGGCGAAGAAAAAGAGGGAACAGATACAATCTCCCGCAACAAAATCGAAAACTGGAAGAAAGAAAATAGAGGAGGAATATTTCTATGATTCACATTACACTCAAAGACGGAAGCGTAAAGGAATTTGAGTCGGGCGTTTCGGTCATCGACGTAGCCAAATCGCTGGGCGCAGGTCTTGCAAAAGCAGCCTGCTGCGGCAGAATCAACGGCGAAGCGGTTGACCTGCGCACCCCAATCACCGAGGACTGCCAGCTGGAAATCTGCACCTTCGATGACGAGGACGGAAAAAAGGCATTCTGGCACACCGCTGCCCATGTGATGGCACAGGCTATCCAGCATCTGTTCCCGGGAGCCAAGTTCGGTATCGGTCCTGCTCTGGAAAGCGGCTGGTACTATGACATCGGCGGGGTAAAACCGTTCACCCCTGACCAGTTTGGTGCAATCGAAGCAGAGATGAAAAAGATTGTCAAGGAAAATATCCCGGTTGAAAAACGCATCATCACCGTGGAAGAGGGCAGAAGCCTCTTTGCGGGACAGGACTATAAACTGGAGCTGCTGGAAGAATATGCCGAAAAGGGCTGGGAGCTGAGCGTTTATACACAGGGCGACTTTACCGACCTGTGTGCCGGACCGCACCTGATGAGCACCGGCGTGATCAAAGCAGTCAAGCTGACACAGGCAACCAGCGCATACTGGCGCGGCGATGCTGCCCGCGACAGTATGTGCCGTATGTACGGCGTGGCATTCCCGAAAGCAAGCGAGTTGGATGCCTTCCTGCAGCAGCAGGAGGAAGCCCGCCGCCGCGACCACAACAAGATCGGTCGTGAGCTGGAATATTTCACCACTGTCGATGTGGTCGGTCAGGGTCTGCCGATTATCCTGCCAAACGGCGCCAAGGTCATCCAGCAGCTTCAGCGCTGGATCGAGGATACCGAGGCACAGCGTGGCTACCAGTTGACCAAAACCCCGTACATGGCAAAGAGAGAGCTGTACAAAATCAGCGGTCACTGGGATCACTACCTGGATGGAATGTTTGTGCTGGGCGACCCACACGACGAAACCAAAGAGTGCTTTGCACTGCGCCCGATGACCTGCCCGTTCCAGTATCAGGTCTACCTCAACCGCGCCCGCTCTTACCGCGACCTGCCGATGCGCTTGGGCGAAACCTCGACCCTCTTCCGCAACGAGGATTCCGGTGAGATGCACGGTCTGATTCGTGTGCGTCAGTTCACCATCTCGGAAGGTCACCTGATCCTGCGCCCGGACCAGCTGGAGGACGAGTTCCGCGGCTGTCTGGAGCTGGCAAAATACTGTCTGGAAACGGTGGGTCTGGCAGAGGATGTCAGCTACCGCTTCAGCCAGTGGGACCCGAACCGTACCGACAAGTATGAAGGTACTGCGGAACAGTGGGAAGAAGCACAGGGAGCAATGAAGAAGATTCTGGACCACCTGGGTCTGGATTACAAGGTTGGTATCGACGAGGCTGCCTTCTACGGACCAAAGCTGGATATTCAGATTAAGAATGTATTCGGCAAAGAGGACACCCTGATTACCATCCAGATCGATATGCTGCTGGCACAGAAATTCGGCATGACCTATGTGGGTGAGGACGGAAAGGACCACTTCCCATACATTATCCACCGCACCTCCATCGGCTGCTATGAGCGTACACTGGCGCTGCTGCTGGAAAAATATGCCGGTGCACTGCCGACCTGGCTGATGCCAACACAGGCAATGATTATTCCAATCAGTGAAAAGCATCACGACTATGCACAGAAGGTTCTTGAAAAGCTCCAGGCAGCCGGCATCCGTGTCGAAGCAGATTGGCGCTCGGAGAAGATGGGCTACAAGATTCGTGAAGCGCAGCTCAAGAAGATTCCGTATATGCTGGTTGTCGGCGAGAAGGAAGCAGAAACCGACAGCGTATCGGTTCGTACCCGTAAAGGCACCGATGGCGGTGCAATGAGCGTGGATGAATTTGTTCAGATGATCTGCGAAGAGATTAGAGAAAAAAGACGCTAATCCAAAGCGAATGCAATAGAAAATCCCCCTTTCTTCCTGCAAAACAGGAGGGAAGGGGGATTTTTTTACAAGGTTCAGATAATTTTTCAAATTAACAAAAGTTTTCTTGCATAAACTCCCCCTTTCCTCTATAATAAAAAGCAGATTTCCCCTGGTAAAAGGGCGGATTTGTCCTGTTTTGCAAGGGGAATATTCGGACGATTGATACAAGGAAGGGGCGGTTTGGTGAACCACAAGGTATTATTGCTTGATACCGGCTACTCGTTGTACCGGCTGATGCAGCAAAACCCGACCCTGAGAGAAGAATTTGAGCTGCTCGGTCTTGATTTCAGCGACGAGGTCAGGGTCAGCGACCGCAGCCGTTTGATTGAACAGATCAGCGCCTCGGTGCGCAGCTGTCAGCTGGTGCTGCTGGTCGACCATGCGCCGCAGCTGCGGGCAAGGGAAATCCTTGCGCAGGGCTTCAACAAACCGCTGCACCAAAATGAGCGGGCGGCTGCGGACATCCGCAAATATCTGGGAAATCAGGGAAGGATGCCCAACGACCGGCTGCTGCAGGGAGCGATGATGCCGCAGGATGCCCTGCCGCTGAGCGACCCGGGCTGCGGACAGGCAGGCTTTGTCCTGTTTTTCCCCAACACCTGCGTTGCGCTGGTCAGCGGCTCGGCACAGGAGGTACTGCGCCAGGTGGCAAACGGACTGTTTGGCGCTCTGCTCCGCCATTTTTATCCGGGAGCGGTCACCTCGGATATTCCCATCCGCGCGGACAAGCGGGAGGCGGTGGAGGATTACATTGAGCGTACCCGCCGCTGGCAGCAGAATTTTCTGCCTATCCTGGGCGGCACGCCGGACCATCCGGTGCTGCGGCTGATTGCATTGCGTGAGGAGGAAAAGCTCTCCCGCAGCTGCTGCAACAGCTTTCTGGAGGATTTGGTCAGCGAGTGCGGGCGGGTCAGCACCTTTTCGGGCGTAGGAACCAAGGGATTGCGCGCGGTGGAAAAAAAGCAGCAGAAAAAGTACAATCCCGATAGCTTTACCGACGGCGCACAGATGAACCCATCGGAAAAGGCAACGCCGGACTACAGCGGAACACCCGTGCCGCAGATGCAGCAACTGCCGTATGACGACGATTGGGATGACGACCTGTATGAAGAAGAGGACGACGAAGAGGAAAGCTGGCAGCCACAGCCCTCTCCTGAGCCGGTGAGCAGGAAGGAACAAAAGCGGGCTGCCAAACAGGAAAAAGCGCGCCGCAGGCAGGAAAAGAAAACTGCCGAAAGGGACGAACCGCGGGGACGACCGCTGATTGTCAAGGCTTTGCTGACCGTCTTTGTTCTGGTCTTTGCCGGTTCGGTCAGCTATCTGGGATACTACTACTTTAAGTCTGCCCAGAACCGCAGCGCCTACCAAACCTTGCGGGATGTCTATGATACACCGACCCTGATTGCACCTGCCGGTTATCCTTCGGGGTACAGCAAGGACTTTGCCGCTTTGTGGGAGCTGAATCCCGACACGGTGGGCTGGATCAGCATCGATGGCACCGCGCTGGATTATCCGGTGGTGCAGACCACCGACAACACCAAGTACTACCGGATGAATTTTGAAGGGGAGTACAGCGAACACGCCGTTCCGTTTGTAGATGCGTCGGATGACCTGCAAAAGCCCAGCACCAACGTCATTGTCTATGGACACAACATCCGTACCGACGGGCAGATGTTCAACATCCTCAAAGGATACACCGACTTGAGCTTTTATCAGGAGCATCCGGTGATTGACTTTAACAGCGTTTACCACGACGGTCAGTACAAGATCATTTCGGTCTTTTACACCAATACCCACGCCGAGCATGGGAAGATTTTTCCTTACCACGAGTTCATCGATGCACAGGACGCACAGCAGACGCAGGACTACATCGACAGCGTGCTGGTGCGCAGCATTATCAACACCGGGGTGGATGTCCGTTCGGACGACCAGCTGCTGACCTTGTCCACCTGTTCGTATGAGTTTAAGGATGCGCGCTTTGTCGTGGTTGCACGAAAGGTGAGAAAGGGCGAAAGCGCATCGGTGGATACCTCGGCGGCGGTGATGAATCCCAATCCACTCTATCCCGATGTCTGGTACCAGCTGTTTGGCGGAAGCAAACCGGACGAGACACAGCTGAAGGCGGCGCTGCACAGCGCTTCCTAACCCATATCATATAAGGAGGAACAAGCAAGATGATACAAGTACAGAATGTACAACAGCAGCCAAGCCAGGATGTCAGAGAGCAGCTGTACAGCCAGTTGGAGGATTACATGGGTTTGAGCAGCACCAAGAAAAAGATGGATAGCAGCGAAAAATCCGGGGGCACTACCCTCAAGCGCAAATCTTCCGAACAGAGCAGCTCGAGCAGCAACTCCAAAGCATTGAGCAAAAATACCCTTGCCATCAAGGTCAACGGCAAAACGATCAAAGGTTCGGCACAGAATATCGTCGGACGGGTGGTAGAGGCGGAGATGGGCGCCAGCTTTCGCGAGGAGGCGCTCAAAGCACAGGCAGTAGCGGCATACACCTACATTCGCTACAACAATCAGAAGGGGACCATCCCATCCCTGCCGGCAAAGAGCAGCGTTTCCGCCAAGGTCGAGGATGCGGTCGAGCAGGTAATCGGTGAAGCGCTGTACTATCAGGGTGAATATATCAATGCCACCTACTGTGCTTCCAATGCGGGCAACTCGGTCGATTCGGAAAATGTCTGGGGAGGCTATCTGCCTTACCTGCGCAGCGTGGAAAGTCCCGGCGACACCACCCTGAAAGCGTATGGGGCTGTCAAACGCTTCTCGGAGGAGGAGATTGCCCAGTACATCGAGGAGAATCTGGATGTGGACCCATACGATTACAGCGACCCGGACGAATGGTTTGAGGATGAGGAGTACATTAACGGAAGATATGTTGATTCCATCCGTGTCTGCGGAAGAAGGCTCAGCGGTCGCGAGGTACGCGAGGAGCTGATGGAGTTTGCACTTCCTTCGGTGGCGTTTGAGGTGGAATATGACGATGGAGAGTTTATCTTCACCACCTACGGCTATGGTCACGGAGTGGGCATGAGCCAGCAGGGCGCCGATTACTTTGCGCAGCGCGGCTGGGACTATGAGGAAATCCTGACCCACTACTACACGGGCGTTACTTTAAAATAACAAAAGAACAGAAAACCCCTCGGACGACTTTTGCTGTTGTGCAAAAGTCGTCCGAGGGGTTTTGTTTGCAGCAGGATTTACTGCGGCGGCTGAAAAAAGGAGCCACACCGCTGCTGTGCGCCAAACAGGTTGTTGTAGGCAAAGGCGCGGTAGTCCTCGATCAGAGAATCGTAGCGGTTGCTCTCCAGGTGGCTGTACGCTTTGCCATCTGCATCCATATAACCGACAAAAGTAAATACAGGGAACTGCTGCTCAAAGCCGGAGAGGTAATCGCCGTAAACAGAATTGCGGATGCCGGAAAGGGACAGCAGGTGCTGACCCAAGAAGTTCAGACTGCTGACCGGCAGCTCGGTCTGCGGCAGCGGGTAGTTTGCCCAAATCAGGAAGGGAGTCTGATAGCGTCCCATATACTGCTCCATCGTCATCTGGTCCTGGGTGACACCGTATGCCTTGTCCAGAAATTCCTGTTCCACCGACGGCTGGTGGTCGCCAAACATCAGGATGATGGTCGGCTGCTGCTGGCGGCTGAAGTAGTCCACCAGCAGCTTGAATGATTCGTCGGTCTTGTTTGCCAGTGTGAGGTACTGCTCTGCCATCGGGTAGCGACCGGGTTGGTCGGTCAGCTGTACCTGTGCGGGATAGTTTTCTACCGTATAGCTGCCGTGGTTCTGGATGGTCACATTGAAGAGGAACAGCCGCTCCTGCGGGGACTTGTGCTCAAATTCATAGATAATCTGCTCAAAGGAGGACTGGTCGCTGACATAGCCATGCTCCTCGGTGATGGGAACGTCCATATCCTCCACGCATTTGAAGTGGTCGAAGCCCAGCAGCGGGTAAGCCTGATTGCGCTGCCAGGAGGTGCGCTCGCCCGGGTGGAAGGCAAGGGTGCGGTAGCCGTTTTCTTTGAGCAGCGAAGCCAAGGAGGAGGAAGGCTCCAGAATGTACTGCTGGTAGGGGATGCTGCCGGAAGGCAGGAACGCCATCGAGTTGCCGGTCAGAAATTCAAATTCGCTGGCGCTGGTGCCCGCACCAAAGACGGAGGTGTAGCAATGTCCACGGATGCAGTTGTCCAGCGAGTCGATGAAATCGGTGACACTTTCGCTCAGGGAAAGGTTGCCGAAGCTTTCAAAGTCTGCCCAGGATTCGTTCATGATGGCGATGATGTTCGGACGGGTATCGGTGGAAACAGCCGGTTCGACAGGAGCGACCTGCTGCGCAATCCGCTGGACGTTCTGTGCAGAAGGGTCCTGCGGCGGTTCGACCGACATGAATTGGGTGTTGCGCAGAAAAACAGCAAGAGCGCCGTCTTTGGAGTAGGAGCCGGACTGGTCCCAGACATCGGTGCGGACACCGAAGGTTTCCAGCGCGTTGGGCTGCAAAACCGGATAGGCGCAGGCAACGATGGCACACAGATAGGCAGCCCTTGCCCGCAGACGGTTTTTGGAGGGACGAAAACGCCCGCTTTTCATCCGGCGGCGCAGCAGCAGGAAGAGCAGCGCCAGTAAAATCAGGGAAATGCCCATCTGACGGCTGATGGAAAATTGATAGCTGTCCGCCACGGCAGCAGCGGTGCCCAAGGCGGTGAAGTCCCATGGCAGGATGGGAGTGCCACGGAAGAGGGAAACGTAGTAGTTGGCAGTCCCCCATAAAAAGCACAGCAGGTGGGTCACAAAGCAGCAGAGGACGATGTAGTTGGTCAGAGCGCACAGGGTAAAGTGGACAGCGCCGATGCAAAGATAGTTTGCCAGCAGGATGCCCGCAGGGTAGTCCCACGGCAGGCTGCCGCTGTAAGCAAACTGCATCAGATAAAAAGCGGTGACGGGAGTCAGCAGCATAAGCAAAAGCAGCTTGCCTTCTGAGGGTGTAAAATGCTGAGTAAAATAACGCTTGATGGTGTTCATATTGGTCGGTGGTTCTTCCTTTCCTGATAGATTGGACAATGAAAAAGGGGAGTCCTATGCACCATCAAACGATGAAAGCCGCAGGACTCACCTCAAAAAGCCGGTTGTTTTATGGAAAATATATTATAGCGGAAAAGCAGAGGACTGTCAAATGTAAAACGGCAGGGACATCCTATTTTAAGAGGATGTCCCTGCCGAACCTTTTTGTTTAGCAACTTCCGAAAGAACGCCGCAGAGCGAACGCTTTTCTTTTTGCCTACTTTTTCTTTTGAGTAAAGAAAAAGTATGGCGCGGAGCAGAACGCTTTTCTTTTTGCCCACTTTTCCTTTTTAGTAAAGAAAAAGTAGGATGCCTGCGTTTTAGCAAGCCTCCGAAAGAACACCGCGAAGCGGAAAACTTTTCTTTTTGCCCACTTTTCCTTTTTAGTAAAGAAAAAGTAGGATGCCTGCGTTTTAGCAAGCCTCCGAAAGAACACCGCGAAGCGGAAAACTTTTCTTTTTGCCCACTTTTCCTTTTTAGTAAAGAAAAAGTGGGATGCCTGCGTTTTAGCAAGCCTCCGAAAGAACACCGCGAAGCGGAACGCTTTTCTTTTTGCCTACTTTTTCTTTTTAGCAAAGAAAAAGTAGGTTATTGGGCAGCAGCGCGGGCAAAGGCTTTCTTGCGGACGGCAAAGTAGCAGATGAGATGAACACCTGCGGTTAATACCCAGGAGATAGGGTAGGAGATGTACAAACAGTCCAGAGTGCGGTCCATCTGGAAGATGGTGAAAATCCAGATGACACGGAATGCGCACGCACCGGTCAGAGAAACCAGCATCGGCATAATGGAATATCCCATGCCGCGGATGGTGCCGACCATGACGTCCATCAAGCCGCAGAGGAAGTAGGTTGCACAGACGTATTTGAGTCGAATCAAGCCGTAGGAAACGACCTCCGGGCTGGAGGTGTAAATGCCCAGCAGCGGCTCGCCCAGCAGGTAAGCGCCGCCACCCATCACCAGACCGATGGCAGTGACCACCAGCAGACACTGGAAGAGAATCTTGTTGATACGGTCAAACTTTTTGGCGCCCATGTTCTGGCTGGTAAAGCTCAGGGAGGTCTGGTAAACAGCGTTCATCGAGTTGTAGACAAAGCCTTCGATGTTGCCCGCAGCGGTGTTGCCCGCCATGACCTGAGAGCCGAAGGAGTTGACGGAGGACTGAATCAGGACGTTGGAAATGCTGAAGATGGCTCCCTGTAAACCGGCAGGCAGACCGATGCGCAGCATCGATTTGAGCTGCTCGGGGTGGAACTTCAGATGCTTAAAGTCCAGATGGCAGGGACCGTCCATCTTCATCAGACACAGGATAATCAAAAATGCGGAAATTGCCTGGGAAATAATGGTCGCCAGTGCAACACCTGCCACACCCATGTGAAAGACGATGACAAAGAACAGGTTGAGGACGACGTTGACCACGCCCGATAGGGTCAAAAAGTAGAGCGGGCGCTTGGTGTCACCGATGGCACGCAGGATGGCAGCGCCGAAGTTGTACATCATAAAAGCGGGCATTCCTACAAAGTAGATGCGCATATACAGAACCGACAGGTCGATGACATCTTCCGGGGTGCCCATCATTTCCAGCATCGGACGAGCCAGCAGGATGCCGACAAAAATCAAGATGATGCCGCCCCAGATGGCGGTCAATACCGAGGTGTGTACCGCGCCGTGGATGCCGTCATAGTCCTTGGCGCCGTAATTGCGCGCAACAACGACATTGGCTCCGACCGAAACGCCGATAAAAAGATTGATGATCAGGTTGATCAGCGCACTGGTTGAACCGACAGCAGCCAGCGCCTGGCTTCCGGTGAAACGACCGACAACGATGATGTCCGCAGCGTTGAAAAGCAGCTGCAAAATGCCGGAGATCATCAGCGGGATGGCAAAGACCAGAATCTTTCCGAGGATTGGTCCATTGCACATATCCAGTTCATACGATTTCTTCATTGCTCCCATCCTTTTCTAAAAAAATAATGCGTTTGCTATCATACGCTTCAAGACAACTTTTATTATAGCAAGCTGAATGTAAAATGCAAGAGAAATCTGAACATTCACATGTATAAAAATCACATAAAATCACTGTGCTTTTTGCGCAAAATAAACCAAAGGGCAGAAAAAACAAAAATGGATGGAGCTGCATACAGCTCCATCCATAAAAGGAAAAGGCAAACTTATTTCATCAGAAGGTCGGCGCTGGAAATCAGGCGCTGCTCGATGATTTCAACCTGTTCCTTGTCGTTGGTCACGATGGTCAGATAAACCTTGATTTTCGGCTCGGTGCCGGACGGACGAACAATCAGTTTCAGGTTGTTCTCCAGGTCATATTCCAGCACGTTGGAGGTCGGCAGCAGAATGTCGGTCTGTCCACCGCTGCGGAAATCTCTTCGTTTGGAAATCAGATAGTCGGAGCAGCACAGAATCTTGTAGCCGCCAAAATCCTTCGGTGGATTTTCGCGCAGCTTTTTCATGATGCCGGTCATCTTGTCCATTCCTTCTGTGCCTTCAAAGGTGTATCCCTTGACCTTGGCAGCATAGACACCAAAGCGGGAGAAGATGTCGTTGAGCGCGTCGATCAGTGTCTTGCCCTGCTTTTTGTAGTACTCTGCCATTTCGCAGATGATCATAGCGCCGTTGACAGCGTCCTTGTCGCGGACATGACCGCCGGTCATATAGCCGTAGCTTTCCTCAAAGCCCAGCAGGAAGCGGTTTTCTTCGCCCTTCTGCTCCAGCAGGGTAATCTGCTCGCCGATGTATTTAAAGCCGGTGAGGACGTTGATCATCTGGATGCCGTAGCTTTTGGCAACCACGTCTGCCAACGGGGTGGACACGATGGATTTGACAGCGATTGGATTTTTAGGCATGGTTCCCTGTGCGATGCGCTGCTTTGCAATATAGTCGAGCATCAGCACGCCGACTTCGTTGCCGGTCGGCAGGATGTATTCGCCGTGGTGGTTGACGGCGATGCCAACGCGGTCAGCGTCCGGGTCGGTGGCAAGCACCAGGTCGCCGTCGATGCTCTTGCACAGCTGGATGCCCAGCTGCAAGGTGGATTTTTCCTCCGGGTTCGGGTATGGGCAGGTCGGGAAGTTGCCGTCCGGTCGCTCCTGCTCGCGTACGATCTCGATGTCCTCGATGCCGATTCTTCCCAGGATGCGGCGGACCAGCTTGTTGCCGGTGCCGTTGAGTGGGGTGTAGACCACCTTCAGGTGACTTGGCTGTACCGGTGCCTTGCTGACACGCAGTGCAAAGACGCGGTCGAGATACTGGTCGACCAGCTCGTCGGAGATATACTCAATCATGCCGCTGCGCAGACCCTGCTCCAGGGAAATCTTTTTGACCCCATCAAAGATGTCGGTCTTGCTGGCAAGCTCCAGCACCTTGGCAGCAGCCTGCGGGTTCAGCTGGCAGCCGTCGTCGCCGTATGCCTTGTAGCCGTTGTACTGGGCTGGGTTATGGCTGGCGGTGATAACGATGCCGGCGCTGCAATGCAGCTGACGAACGGCAAAGGACAAGGTAGGGGTCGGCATCAATTCCTTGAAGAGATAAGCCTTGACCCCGTTTGCAGCAAAGACGCGGGCGGTCACACGGGCAAACAGGTCGCTCTTGATGCGGCTGTCATAAGCGATGGCAACCGATGGATTTTTATATTTCTCGTTGATATAATCCGCCATGCCCTGGGTAGCCAGAGCAACGGTGTAGATGTTCATGCGGTTGGTGCCTACGCCAAGGATGCCGCGCAGACCGGCGGTGCCGAATTCCAGCATTTTTACAAAGCGTTCTTTAATCTCATAGTCGTTTCCTTCGATGTCGACCATTTCTGCAATCAGGTCCGGGTCCTCCAGCTGCTTTGATTTCCAGAGGTTGTATGTATCAAGATAGTTCATGCAAAATCATCCTTTCTGGCGGCGATTGACGCAGTTGGAACAACCGCCGTAAAACTATACAAAATCAATAGACTCTACTTTTATTCTATGCCTTTTTTGTTCAGAAGTCAACAAAATGCAGTCGAAAAAGACTCTTTTTCTGTTAAGATACGGTCAAACGGAACTAACAAAAGAAAAGATTTTGTCAAGAGCGAAACGGCAAAAAAGAAAAGCGATTGATTTTCCTACCGTTATTGTTTATAATAAAAGCAATGAAAAAAAGCTTTTCCCATATCCCGGAGGAGGAATCGTTTTTTAAAATAAGGAGGATCTTTATTATGTTAGTTTCTGCAAAAGAAATGCTGGACAAAGCAAAAGCGGGTCACTACGCAGTGGGTCACTTCAACATCAACAACCTGGAGTGGACCAAAGCCATCCTGCTGACCGCTCAGGAAAATAATTCCCCTGTTATTCTGGGCGTTTCCGAGGGTGCAGGCAAGTACATGGGTGGCTACACCACCATCGTCGGCATGGTAAACGGCATGATCAAAGAGCTGGGCATCACCGTTCCGGTTGCTCTGCATCTGGACCACGGCAGCTATGAGGCAGCAAAAGAATGTATCGAGAAGGGCTTCTCCTCGGTTATGTTCGACGGCTCCAAATACAGCATCGAAGAGAACGTAGAAAAGACAAAGGAAATCGTTGCACTGGCTCACTCCAAAGGCATCTCGGTTGAGGCTGAGGTAGGCGCAATCGGCGGCGAGGAAGACGGCGTGCTGGGCGGCGGCGAGATTGCAGACCCGGATGAGTGCGCAAGCATCTGCGAGCTGGGCGTTGATATGCTGGCAGCAGGCATCGGCAATATCCACGGCGTATATCCAGAAAACTGGGCAGGTCTGCGTCTGGACGTCCTGGCTCAGATCCAGGAAAAGACCGGCACCATGCCTCTGGTTTTGCACGGCGGCACCGGCATTCCTGACGAGATGGTCAAGGATGCAATCTCCAAGGGCGTTTCCAAGATCAATGTAAACACCGAATGCCAGATCGTATTCACCGCAGCAGTCCGCAAATACTTTGAGGAAAACATGGACCAGCAGAAGAAGGGCTTCGACCCAAGAAAGGTCCTCAAACCGGGCTTTGAAGCAATCAAAGAAAAGGTAAAAGAGAAGATGGAGCTGTTCGGCTCGATCAACAAAGCATAAGCGGCAAAACATACCACCTAAGAGCGGGGAGATTTTCCCCGCTCTTTTCTATCACAGCACAAGGGAGGAAAGGAACCGTGGAATATCAAAACAAAACCATCACCTTAAAGGACGGCAGAACAGCGCTGCTGCGTGCCGTTTGCAAAGAGGATGCTATACCGATGATTGCCTACATGAAAGCCTGCTATGAGCAGACACCTTACCTGATGCGCTACCCGGACGAATTTGCCGTCACAGCAGAGCAGGAGGCGACCTATCTGGAAAGACAGCTTGTTTCTCCCGATGTGCTGATGCTCGTCTGCGAGGTGGAGGGAAAGTTGGCGGGAAATTGTCAGCTTGACTTAAACCGCTGGCGCAAGACCCAACATCGCGGGCAGGTCGCCATCGCCTTGCTGAAGGATTATTGGGGACTGGGCATCGGAACGGCGATGTTTAAAGAGATGATTGACAAAGCAAGGCAGGAGAAGCTCGAGCAGCTGGAGCTGGAGGTCATCGAAGGGAACCAGCGGGCGATTGGGCTCTACCACAAGATGGGTTTTGTGTGCACAGGCGAAAAGCCCAACGCTATCCGGCTGGAGGATGGAAGCTCCTTAAAAGAGCTGATGATGGTCAAGGTTTTATAAGCTGACGCAAAAAGGTTTTGTCTGGATTGATTGTGGCAGACAAAACCTTTTTGATTTTCTTTTACAAAATGACGACAATATCCGAGCGGCTTTGGTTGATTCGTTTGAAAAATCCGTTTATAATAAAGAGAGCATCCTGAAAAACCGGACGGATAAGCAGGTCGACAGCAGCGCACACTAGAGAAGGAAATCGAATCTATGGAGGTGTGCGCATGAGCCACAATCACAAGAAAAACAATCGCAGGAAACCGGTCGGTGAAGAACTGCCGGTCGACCAGCCGCAGGAGCAGCCGGAGGATTTGGAGGAGCAAACCAGCCAAATCATCCAGTCCGGCTCGGTCACCATGACCGCAGCCAAGCACGTCATCCACTGTCTGACCATCGTCGGTCAGATCGAGGGTCACTATATCCTGCCGCCGCAGAACAAGACCACCAAGTATGAGCACGTCATTCCGCAGCTGGTCGCCATCGAACAGGACCCTTCCATCGAAGGGCTGATGATTATTCTCAACACCGTCGGTGGAGATGTCGAGGCGGGACTTGCCATTGCCGAGCTGATTTCCGGCATGAAAAAGCCGACCGTGTCGCTGGTGCTGGGCGGCGGACATTCCATCGGTGTGCCGCTGGCGTGCAGCGCAAAGCAGTCCTTCATCGCGCCTTCCGCCACCATGACGGTGCATCCGGTGCGGATGAACGGTCTGGTGCTGGGCGTTCCGCAGACCCTTTCCTATTTTGACCGGATGCAGGAACGCATCGTGCGCTTTGTCACCGACAACTCCGGCATCTCCTCGAAGGATTTTCGTCGGCTGATGATGAACACCGGGGAGCTGGTGATGGACGTCGGCACCGTTTTGGATGGAGAAAAGGCGGTGCAGGCGGGACTGATCGACCATTTAGGAGGACTGAGCGAAGCCATCTCCTGCCTGTACCGGATGATTGAGAAAAAAGAAAAGGGAGCAAAATCTGCGGTCCGACCCAAAAAAGGAGGGCGCAGACGATGATCCTTCATTCGGTGACACCAATTTGGGCGATGCAGCAGATGATGGCAGAGCAGTCAGAGCAGCCGACCACTGTTTTGCTTTCGGAAACGGCAGCGCTGCAAGGCAGGATACAAAACGGACAGCTTTTGGTGGAACGCATCCTTTCCACCGACCCGCACGATTTTCTGCGGCAGGAGCTTTCCCCGGGAAAACAGGTGAAGCTGCCGCAAAAAAACAGATTTTTTTAGATTACTTTTTATGATAGAAACATGGACAACAGGGAGGCTTGGCAGACTATGGCAACCAAAAAAACATCCTCGCGCACCAAAAGCAAGAGCGCGGCTGCGACCGAACGGGAGCGCAAAAAACGCGAGCTGCACTCCAGACAGCAGTTTTGGGCAATCGTCGTTTTTGCAGTGGCAGTCTTTATTATGGCGACCACACTGGTGGAGGGACAGAACGTCTGGAACTGGATTCACAATTTCTTTCTGGGGATGTTTGGATGGAGCGCCTATCTGATTGCTCCCCTGCTGTTCTATGTTTCCATCATGACCGCGCTGGACAAGCCTATCGGTCTGGTCGGGCACAAGGTATGGCAGTCGATGCTGCTGATTTGCCTGCTCAGCGGAGCGACTCAGGTGTTCGGCTCGGGCATCCCAAACGGCAACCTGATTGAAAAGTTCCTCTCACTCTTTCAAAACGGCGTGGACGGACACGGAGGAGGAGCGGTTTCGGGGCTGTTCGGTCTGCCGCTGCTCTACTGGTTTGGTCCCACCGGAGCCAAGGTGACGATGGTCCTGCTGATTTTTGTGGTGCTGATGGTACTGACCGGCGGGACACTGATCGGGCTGTATCAGTCGGCAAAAAAACCGATGCAGAAGATGGAGGAGGTCTATGTCGCCCATTCGGAGATCCGCAATCAGCAGCGGCAGCTTCGCCAGGAGCAGATGATGGAGGAAGGGCAGGCGCCGACCAAGCCTCGCTTTAACATCAATATCCCGTTAGGCTCAGGCAAGCACGCCGAGCCGGAGGACGGGTTGCAAACCGACAGCTTTTTTAATGCCAAGCGCAAAAAAGAGGAGGAGCTGGAGCGGCTGCGCCAGGCACAGGAGGACACCGAAAAAGGCAGAGTTGCCATGCGGGAAAAGCTGGAGTTGGAACGCGCCGAACAAAAGCGGCAGGAACAGCAGCGCGCCGAGCAGATTGCTGCCGAGCGACGGGAGCTGGAGCAGTCGGTGGAAAGCGACAGCTTCTGGAATCCGCCGGAAGAACCGGTGGACGAGCAGGAATCACAGCTTTCCTCTCCGTATTTGGACGACCTGATCAATCGGGTCGCACCTGCTGCCGGCAGCGGTTATGCGCGGGAGGACCAGGCAGTGCTGCACACCCTGAAATCCAATATGCCAAACGCAGGGGTGCGACCGGTGGTGGATTCTGCCGATTGGGACCACCCGTCTCACCTGCATGAAGAAAGGATGGGCGACCCTTGTCAGACCGGATTTTCCTGGGAGCAGACAGAGCAACAGCCGCTTTTGGAGGAAGAGGACATCGCTGATGGATTTATCTCGATGCAAAACTTCCACTTTGGACAGCATGTGCAGGAAGAACCGACGGAATCGGAGATGGATGAGATTTTCCAGCCAGCCGCACCGCAGGAAACGCCAATCGCCGAAGAGGAAGAGCCGGTATTTTTCCAGCCGCAGGAAATGCCGATGGTCGAAGAGGAGGAGCCGGTACCGTTTCAACCGGACAACATCCATCTGGAGCCTGAGCCGCCGACCGGCAGCCGCAGGGAGCAGACGCATGAGATTATCCAGGTGTCTGCCGACCGGATAGCGGCTCAGGGAATGGATTTGCAGGGCGCATCCCATTCGGTCGATGCGCCGCAGCCGGAAGAGGAAGAGCCGGAGTACATCAAACCGCCGATTGAGATTTTAAATGAGATTGAAAAACCCAACGAGAGCAATTTGCAGGAAGAGCTGCGCACCAATGCTGAAAAGCTGGTGTCCACCCTGCAAAGCTTCGGCGTGCAGACCCGCATCATCGACATTGCACGCGGACCGGCGGTCACCCGCTATGAATTGCAGCCGTCGGCAGGGGTAAAAATCAGCAAGATTACCAACCTTGCCGATGACATCGCCCTCAACCTTGCCGCATCGGGAGTCCGCATTGAGGCGCCCATCCCGAACAAGCCTGCGGTGGGCATCGAGGTGCCCAACAAGGTGGTCAGCACCGTTTCCATCCGGGAGATCATCGACTCGCCGGAATTTCAGCAGGCAAAAAGTCCGCTGGCGGTGGCGCTTGGCAGAGATATTGCCGGAAAGGTCACCGTAGCGGATCTTGCCAAGATGCCGCACACCCTGATTGCAGGCTCAACCGGCTCCGGTAAATCGGTCTGCATCAATTCGCTGATTGTCAGTATGCTCTACCACTCCACTCCGCAGGAGGTAAAGCTGGTGCTCATCGACCCGAAGATGGTGGAGTTGGGCATCTACAACGGCATCCCACACCTGCTCATCCCGGTGGTCACCGACCCGAAAAAGGCAGCAGGCGCACTGTCCTGGGCGGTCAACGAGATGCTCAACCGCTATCAGCTGTTTAAGGATTACAGTGTGCGGGATATGACCGGCTTTAACCGCGCGGCAGAGAAGAACGGGCTTAAACCGATGCCGCAGATTGTCATCATCATCGACGAGCTTGCCGACCTGATGATGGCAGCGCCGGGCGAGGTGGAGGATTCCATCTGCCGTCTGGCACAGATGGCGCGTGCGGCAGGAATGCACCTGGTCATTGCTACCCAGCGTCCGTCGGTGGACGTCATCACCGGTGTCATCAAGGCGAACATCCCTTCCCGCATCGCCTTTGCGGTTTCCTCTCAGATCGACTCGCGCACCATCCTCGATTCCAGCGGTGCAGAAAAACTGCTGGGCAGAGGCGATATGCTCTTTTCTCCCATCGGTTCCTCCAAACCGACCCGCGTTCAGGGTTGCTTTGTGACCGACGGGGAGGTCGAGCGCATCATCGAATTTATCAAGCAGTCCGGTCAGAAGATGACCTATGACGAGCAGATTTTGCAGGAGATCGACCGCCATGCCGTTTCCGACAACAAGAAGAAGGGTGGCAAGGACGAGGGCGGCGGATTCTCGGACGAGGACGAGATGCTGCCCAGCGCGATTGAGATTGTGGTGGAAACCGGGCAGGCATCCACCTCCATGCTGCAAAGAAGGCTGAAGCTGGGCTATGCGCGTGCAGCCCGCCTGATGGATGCGATGGAGGAAAAAGGTATCATCGGTCCGTTTGAGGGCAGCAAGCCCAGACAGGTACTGATTACCAAAGAGCGGTGGATCGAAATGAAGATGGTCGCTGCGGCAAAAGCCGAGGATGACCGCAGAAATTATTGAGGTTGACAAAGCCCCTTTTTTCTAAATTTGAAAAAAGGGGCTTTGTGATTTTTTAATCAGAAAAATTTTAAGTTTTTCTCTCGACAAGCAAGGGTCGATTATGCTATATATTTATAGGCAGGACTGATCAGGGTCTTGCAAAAAGCTTTTTGGAGGAGGAATCAAGATGGAAAATGTGCAGAACAAAGAGAACCGGATCATCAACGGTGTGATTTGGAAACAGCTGCTGATTTTCTTTTTTCCGATTGTGCTGGGCACCTTTTTTCAGCAGATCTACAACACGGCAGACGCAGTTGTCGTAGGAAGATTTGTCGGTACCGAAGCATTGGCGGCGGTGGGCGGCTCCACCAGCCAGATCATCAACCTGATTGTCGGCTTTTTTGTCGGACTTTCTTCCGGTGCAACGGTGGTCATCTCCCAGTATTACGGCGCAAGGGAGAAGCAGGGATTGCAAAATGCGCTGCATACTGCGTTTGCCTTTTCGGTGGTGGGCAGCGTGGTCATCTCTGTGATTGGAATTTGGCTGTCTCCGATGATGCTTCGTTGGATGAACACCACCGAGGAGGTCATCGCACCGTCTACCACCTACCTGCGCATCTATTTTGCCGGAATCATCTTTGTCTTCATTTATAATGTAGGTTCCAGCATCCTGCGTGCGGTCGGAGATTCCCGCCGTCCGCTGTACTATCTGATTGTCTGCTGTTTTATCAATATTCTGCTGGACGTAGTCCTGGTCGTCTTTTTCCATATGGGCGTAGCGGGTGCTGCCATTGCAACGGTGTTTGCCCAGGGAGTCAGTGCGGTGCTGGTGGTGCTGGCGCTGTGCCGCTCCAAGGATATTTTCCGGCTGGAACTCAAACAGGTTCGCTTTCACCGTGATGCGTTGGAGCTGCTGCTGAAAATTGGTCTGCCGGCAGGCTTGCAGTCGGTGATGTACAGTGCATCCAATATCATCATCCAGACCTCGCTCAACTCCTTCGGAACCAACACGATGGCGGCATGGACTGCCTATGGAAAGATCGACTCCTTCTTCTGGATGGTCATCAGCGCCTTTGGTATCTCCATCACCACCTTTGTAGGACAGAACTATGGCGCGCGCAAGTTTGGGCGGATGCGCAAAAGCGTGCGCATCTGTATCGGGATGGCAATGGGCGCTTCGGTCGTCATCAGCGCAGTCTTCCTGATTTTTGGAAAGTATGTCTACCAGATGTTCACCACCGATGCCACCGTCATCGAAATCGGAATGCACATGATGACCCTGATGGCGCCGGCGTATGCAGTGTATGTCTTTATCGAAGTCTACTCGGGTGCGCTGCGCGGTACCGGCGACGTGCTGGTGCCGATGCTGATGACCTGCGGCGGTGTGTGCGTACTCAGAGTGCTGTGGGTTTGGTTCATCGTTCCGCTCAAGCCGGTCATCGACACCATCCTTTACAGCTATCCAATCTCATGGACGCTGACAGCGCTGCTGTTCATCTTCTATTATCGAAAAAAATGCCAGCAATTCCCGGACAGCGACGAATAACACAAAAAAGGACAGGAGGTTCTGTGAGCAGTTCGCAGAGCCTCCTTTTGATTTAAAAGAGGAGAATGAACGTTATGTCAACAAAATTGGTTTTACTTGGAACAGGGACCCCAAACGCCTGCCCGAATGCCAGCGGACCTGCCTGCGCTGTGGTGGTGGACGACCGGGCTTACCTGGTGGATTTTGGACCGGGCGTGGTGCGGCAGGCATCCAAGGCGTACTATAAGGGCATCGACCCGCTGCGACCGGACCTGCTGACCACCGCCTTCTGCACCCACCTGCACACCGACCACACGGTGGGCTATGCCGACCTCATCTTCACGCCGTGGGTGCTGGAGCGCAGCAGTCCGCTCAAGGTGTTTGGTCCCAAGGGCTTGCAGCGTATGACCGACCACCTGTTGCAGGCGTATGCGGTGGACATCGACTTTCGTCTGCATGGCTTTGAGCGAGCCAACGAGGTGGGTTATCAGGTGCAGGTGCAGGAGATACAGGAAGGCATCATCTACCGGGATGAGCGGGTGCAGGTGGAAGCGTTTGCTGTCAGCCACGGCACACTGGAAAGTTATGGCTATCGTTTTGTCACACAGGATGGGGTCATCGTGGTCAGCGGGGACACCGCACCCCTGCCGGTGGTTGCCGAAAAAGCCAAGGGCTGCGACATTTTGCTGCACGAGGTCGAATATGCCGCAGGTATCCGATGCCGCGAGGAAAAATGGCAGAAGTACCACCGCGAGGTCCACACCCTCAGCACCGACCTTGCCGCCATTGCTGCACAGGCGCAGCCCAAGCTGCTGGTCACCACCCATCGCATCTACCACATGAATATCCAGGACAACACCCGGGACCTTCAGGCGCAGATGGATGTGCGGTGCGCAGCGATTTTGGAGGAAATCCGGCAGGCAGGCTATGACGGAAAGGTGGTCAACGGGCAGGATTTGGACGTCTTTCCAGTATAGTGAACAAAGTGACGAAAATAAGGAGATACCACAATAAAATTTTCCACACAAAATTGTCACAAAATATGTCACAACGTATTGTAATTGCCAAAAGCGGATGCTATTCCATTTGGAATAGGAAGGGTTCCGCCGGCTTTCCGAATTTAAAAGGAGGAATCCCAACGATGAATGGATTAAAGAAAACACTGTCCATCATGCTGTGTGTGGCAATGATTGCAAGCGGCAGCTTCATGGCATTTGCGGAAGGGGAAAGCAATCCGCAGAATGTTACCGTTGTTGAAGGCGAAAATGCCGGTGAAAACGTTGGCGGCGAAGAAGGCGGCAACGAGGGCAACGAAGGCGAAAACGTCGACGAAAATAAAGAAGAGAACAAAGACGAGGACAAACAGCAATCCGAGCAGCTCAAGGCAGCCATCGGCGCGCTAAACAATCTGCCGCTGTTTGACAGCCTGACCGAGGACACCGACGCAGACGCTCTGCTGGCACAGGTGCAGGCAGCCAGAGAAGCATACGACGCGCTGACCGAAGAGGAAAAACTGCTGGTCGAGGAAGCAAAGCTCAACAACCTGCTGGATTTGGAATTCTTCTTTGAAAACCGTCCGTCCAACACCCCTGCGGATGCTCCGGTAAGCGAAGTGGTAGAGGCACTGGATTTGACCGAAGCGGCAGAAGCGGGAACACAGGAAAAGCCAACCGTTGTAAATAATGCAGACGAACTGAAAGCAGCTGTTGAAGCAGGCGGCTATATCAAACTGAATGCAAACATTACAGCAAGCATTGAAATTACAAACGAAGTTCATCTGGACCTCAATGGAAAGACCCTGACCAATGAAGCAGACAAACCTACCATTACAGTTGCAAATGGCGGTAGCCTGACTGTTGAGGGAAGCGGTACAGTAGATAACGTTAGCCATGCAAAACCGGCAGTCCTCAACCAGCAGGGCGGCACAGTGGTTTTAAGTGGAGGAAGCTACACAAGAAGCAAAGAGGATAGCAAGGAAAACTCCTTCTATAATCTCCAGAACCTGGGTACTATGACCATCAATAGCGGAGTAAGCGTAACTGCCGACGGACACTACTCTAGCTTGGTTGCAAACGGCTGGTATAATGGTAGTCAGAACACAGCGAAACAAGAAGCTAACCTGACCATCACCGGCGGTAACTTTAGCGGCGGTTTGAACACCATTAAAAACGACGACTGGGGAGTATTGAAAATCTCCGGCGGTAATTTCAGCAATACAACACAGGCAACCGTTATGAACTGGAATCAGGCTACCGTATCGGGTGGTACCTTTACATCCGAAGCAGATGTTTTTGCGAACGGTTACATAAGCGCTGATAGCGACAAGGGAGAACTGACCATCACCGGCGGTACTTTTACCGCAGGAGAAGGTAAAAATGTTCTCATGTTCACTGGAAAAGCTAAAGAAGGTGGTACAGTCAACATCAGTGGTGCAACCATGACCGGCAACCTCAATTTGAGCAAAGCCGCTGAGGTAACCATCTCCGATACTACCATCACCGGCAGCATCAAAACAGCTGCGGGAGCAAATGTTGCAATCAAAGATAACTCTACCGTAACTGGCGAAGTGACTGGTGCTGGTAAAGTAACCGTTTCCACCGATAGCACTGTTGGCGACGGTCAGACCGAAACCCATCCATTCGTAACCAATGGTAACAAATACGCTACCCTTGCAGAAGCGATTGCAGCCGTTAAGGAAGGCGGCATCATTACACTGACATCCAATGTTGACAATGCAGAAGGTATTGCTGTAGACGAAGGGAAAAACTTTACAATCGACTTTGGTGGACATACCTATACTGTAAAAACCCCAGGTGCTGGCTCGCCGAATACAGAAACAAATGCTTTCCAGTTGTTGAAAGATTCTACCATTACTATGAAAAATGGAACTATTCGTATTTCTGCGGATAATAAGCAGAACGGCGATAAAAAGCCGATTATGAGAATTATCCAGAATTATGCAAATCTGACTCTGGAAAATATGACATTCTATGCTCAGAATCAAGCGGGTGGAGAAGACTATCCGCTGAGCTTCAACAATGGCAACATTGTTTTCAAGGGCAACACCAGCATCATTACAAGCAGTGATAGTAATATTGCGTTTGATGTTTGTAAATTTAACGATTACCCAAGTGCAACCGTTACATTTGATGAAAGCTATACCGGAACCATCAACGGAAAAATTGTCTATGATGCAACAGATGCTAGCACTCATAAGCTGACCATCAATGGCAACGGTACTTTCGGCAAGATTGAAGCTTCTTCTAAAGGCGAAGAGGCAGCTAAGGATGCTATTGAAGTTTCCGGCGGCAGATTCACTGCACCGGTGAATAAAGACTACCTTGCAGATGGCTACCATTATCAGCTGTACAGCAATGACAGGTACTACAGCTACCACCCGACCCTTGAGGATGCAAAGAATGCAGCAAAACCTGAGGGCGGAACCATTACCGACCTGAATAATCCTACTCAGAAGCCGGTTGTTGTTCCACCAAGCCCGAACGCACCGGAAAAACCAAACAGCAACTCCGGCAGCACCGGCAGCAGCTCGACCGTTCAGCAGATGGAAGAGCGCGAAAAACCGGACCCGGCAGACAAGAAGGCTATGGAAGAGTACAACTTCTGGATGCAGGTGAAGTCTAAAATCCGCGCGACCGCAGAGGGCAAGACCCTGCGCATCACCGTTAAGGAAGGCATCGAGTATATGCCGGCAAGCGTGATGCAGACCCTGTACGAGTGCAAGGTTGGCATTACCCTGTACTGGGACGGCGTGACCATCGAGATTCCGGTCGGCAAAGCACAGCCAAAACAGGCTCTGCGCGTCTACTGGACCAAGACCAAACTGATGGATTTGTACAACGCATAAGTAAATAAAAAAAGGGAACCGAGCAATCGGTTCCCTTTTTGGTTTGATTTGCTATTCCACCAGCAGGCGCTTTTCCAGCTCTAGGTCGGGTGTGACATAGGCGGTCTGATAGCTGACATAGATGACCATGCCGGGCTTTGCACCGCGCGGCTTTTTGACATTTTTAATAAGGGTGTAGTCGACCGGCACCTGTGCGGAGTCGGCGGCTTTGGAGTTGGCTGCTGCCAGAATGGCTGCCTGATGCAGGGTGCTGTCGGGAATCTCCCTGCCTTCGCTGAGCACCACCGTATGGGAGCCGGGGATGTTTTTGGTGTGGAACCACATATCCCGACCATGGGCTTCCTTGAGGGTGAGCTGGTCGTTTTGCAGGTTGTTGCGTCCGACCAGAATGGTGAAGCCGTCGTCGGATAGGTAGCGCTTGGGTGCAAGGCGGGCTTCCTTGCCTTTTTTGGCAGAAGGTCCCTTGCGGCGCAGGTAACCCTGTTCCACCAGCTCGCTGCGGATGGCGGAAAGTTCGTCGTTGGTCTGGGCGCGGGTGAGCGCATCAAACACCGAGTCGATGTATTCGGCTTCCTGCTGACCTTCCTCAATCAGCTGGCGCAGCTTTTTCTCGGCGGTGTCTGCCTTGCGGTATTCGCCGTAGTATTTCTGCGCATTTTGGGACGGCGTTTTGCGCGGGTCCAGCGGGATGGTGATTTCGGCTTGCTGCTCGTCATAGAAGTTGACCACCGTCGCTGCGCGGTCGCCCTTTTGGATGGAGTAGAGGTTGGCGCTGATGAGGTCCCCGTACATCTTCCAGCGTTCACGGTCGGCGCAGTCCTCCAGCTCCTTGTGCTGCAACGCAAGCTTGCGGGCGATGCGGTCGGAGGTGTTCGCCAGAATTTTGAGCAGGTCGGCGCTGCGGTGGCGCATCCGCTGGATGCTGTCCCGCTGGGTGTAGAAGTCATCGAGCAGCTGGCTGTAGGTCGGGTAGTTTCGGGTGAACATCATGCCGCCGTACTGGTGGATGTCCATGAAGGAAAAATCCACCGGCTTTTTGCGGGAGTCGATGACGCTGGTGGGGGTGCCGGTGTAATTTTTTGCCATCTCAATCACTCGCGCCAGAAAGAAGCGCAGGCGGTCGAAGTGGTCGGAGGTCATCTCGGAGATGACCCGGTCGTCGCCGGTAAAGACGTAGTTTGCAATCTCGCGGCAGACGATGGGGGACACGCCCTGCACCGCAGCCAGCAGCGCTTTGGAAAGCGGGGTGTCCTTACCCTGGCGCAGCCGCTCTTCGACCTGCTGTGGGGTGCAGTCGATCAAATCCAGCTTGTCCTGCGCAGGCGGCAGGGTGTAGCGGACGCCGGGTAAAATCGGGCGCACCGAGGACATGGTGTCGTCGATGCGTTTGATCGAGTCGATGACCCTGCCGTCCTCGCCGATGAGGATGATGTTGGAATGTCTGCCCATGATTTCGACCGCGACGGTCAGTTCAATCAGGTCACCCATCTCGTTGCGGGTTTCAAAAATCAGGTGCAGGATGCGGTCCAGCCCAATCTGCTCTAAGCGCAGCAGCTTGGCGCTGCCCAGATATTTGCGCATCAGCATACAGAACATCGGCGGAGCCTTCGGGTTTTCAAAGGATGCGCCGGTCAGGTGCAGCCGCGGGCTGTCCGCTCCGGCAGAAAGATACAGCTTGACGCTGCGCGCGCCGTCTGCGGTGGGCTGCGGCAGGCGCAGGATGAAGATCATCTCCTCGCGGGAGATTTGGTGTATTTTATCAATGCGCGCGCCGATCAGCACACCTTCCAGCTCGTGGCGGATCTGGCGCAGCAGGGTACCATCCAATGCCATGGAAATCCTCCTTTCAAAAGGGGCGGGTGAAAAAATTTTGTCTTAGCACAAATTTGATAAAGTTTCAGATGAAGTTATCGGTTACGATACAACATTATACCACAAAATGGGCAGGAAGGCGATAAAAGAATGAGGATTTGCAAAGAAATGAAAATTTGTAAAGTATTTCCTGCATTTTAGGCAAAGAAAACAGAAAAAATGCCCCGACACCGGAAAAATAAGTCGCATTGACAAAGGGAAAACGCAGGTGTATAATAGAAACAAGAAATTTACAGGAAACGGAATCTGCACCTTGTGCAGAAAAAACTTTCATTCCTGCAAAAAGCGGAACCGCTCTTTTTATCTAAGACATCTTCTACAATCAACATAATCCTTCCAAAATATCTTTGCAGAAAGGGAATTTTTCTGCAAAGAACAAAACGCCCTCTGTCTGACAGGCAGAGGGCGTTTTGTTTATTTGGTCAGGGTGCCGTTGGGAGTTTGCACCAGCAGCAACAGCTGTTCCTCGGCGCCGGTGGCGGTGTTGATATAGCACAGCACCCGGTCGCCGGTGGAGGAGGTGCAGAAAAATTCGTACACCGCCGCTTCGTTTTTGCCGGAGGTGGGGATGAGGGCAAGGCGCACGCTGTCCACCGTCAGCAGAGGACTGAGCATTTGCTGCGCCTGCTCGGGCGAAAGCTGTGGGGAAGGCAGCTGCCGCTGGTGGTGGTTGACCAGATAGCCGCGGGCATCCAGACCGAGGACGCTGCCGTCCTGCAAGGAAATCTCCACCTTGATGAGGTCGGTGTAGCAGATGGTCTGGGTGGCAGGGTCGAGGTAGGCAAAGTTGAGGGTCATCACCCCGTCGGTGGTTTCATAGTAGGTGTCCTTCATCGAGGAGTAGCCCTGCGCCTGCAAAAACTGCTGGGCTTTGTCCACCGCCTGCTGGTAGGAAAGGCGGGCGGTCAGCGCCTCGGGCTTGGCTGTGACCAGATAGCACAGAAAGCCGCCCTGACGGGTGATGGCAACCGAGTTGTTTTTGCCGTCGTGCAGCACATAGCAGGGTAGGACAGAATCCTCCCGGCGCAGCTGCGGCAGAGGGCGGTCGGTCACACGGGAGGCGATGGCTTTTGCCTGCTCGGGTGTGATGGCGGGTTTGTCCCGGGTCATCTGCGGCGTTTTTTCCAGCAGGTGGTCGGAGAAGGGTCCGTCGTAGATGAGGGTGGGATAGCCGGTGAAGCTGTCCTCCAGCTGGCGCAGGCGGTCGTCGCCGTCGGCGTGGACGGCAAAGGCAGAAGCGTCTTTGTCGGACGCTTGCAGCTGCTCGATGGTCAGGCTGCCGTTTTGCAGCGAGCAGGCAAGGTCGTCCAGCTGGACGCTCAGGCGGTCGGCATATTCACGCAGGGAGGCAAAGCTGCTGCGCTCCTCCTCGGTGAGCGGCGAGCCATTGGCAGTCTTGCGGGAGAGGTACATGGCATAGTCGCCCGCCTGGGATAAAAATTTGTTGGTGGCAGACAGGGTGGACTCCAGCGGCAGGGCGGACAGGGAGGATTTGGCAGCGGCGGACTCCTTCCACAGGCGGGCGCAAATCTGCGAAAGCTGCGGGCTGCTGCCGGTGTACATCCCTTTGACCAGGTCGTCGGAGAGGTTTGCCAGATTGTCGGCGGCAGAATCGGCGGCGCGGCAGTAGGTGTTCTGCAAAGCGGTGCGATAGGCGCGCGCACTCAGGTGGCTGTATGCTGCCCAGACGCCAAGGATGATGGAAAGGGCAAGCATCAGCGTGACGAGAATTTTGTAGTAAAGTGGGCTGACCGGGGTATCTTTTTGATTCATGGGGATTTTCCTGCCTTTCAAAGTAACGTTTCCTCATCAGTGTGAACAGAAATACAGCGGAATATACAGGAAATCCGCCGAAAAATCGAAAGAAAGTGAAAAGCGGTTGACAAACATTCTCCGGTCATTTATAATAAAATTGTACATTTTATGCGTGCGTTTTTAGTGATATTGAACATAATCCCGTTAAACTGAACAATATTAGACAAAACGGAGGATAAATGTTTATGAACAGAAATTTATATGAAGAACGAGGCGAGGACAGACGCATCCGCAAAAGCAAAAAAGCGTTGCAGGAGGCGCTGATTCGACTGTTGAGCAAAAAGAGCATCGGGGAAATCACCATCAAAGAGCTGACCGACGAGGCGGACGTACACCGCGGCACCTTTTACCACCACTATGCGGACGCGATGGATTTGAAGGTGCAGACCGAGCGGGAGATTGCCGAGCAGCTGACCGAAATCTTGAGCAGCGTGCCGCAAAGCAGACTGGAGCAAGGCCCTTACCCGCTGCTGGTGCGGGTGCTGGAATATCTGGAGGACAACCGCGAGATTGCCAAGATGCTGGCAAGCGAGCACGGTGCACCGTGGCTGATGGAAGAGTTGTGTGCAGGCATCAGCGAGCGGTGTTTGGGAGCGCAGCTGTTTGGAGAGCAGCTTAAGTACGGCAGCCGGTTTTGTGCAGCGGGACTGCGGGAGATGCTGGTCAGCTGGATTGAGGACGGAATGCGGATGGCGCCCGGCGAGATGGCACGCATCATGGAGCGGATGATGGGCAGCCAAAGCCCGACCGCGATGAGCCGATAAGATTTCATACAATAGAGTGACAGCAGAGGTTAAGCAGACGAAAAAAACGGTCTGCATTTATTTTTACATTGTAGTGTATAATTATTCTTTCTGAGATGTATTTTATTCATATAGAGATAGCGGAAAAAGAACAATAAAAGACAAAAAAGGAGAAAAATGTATATTAGTAAAACGGGAAATATAAAAACGCACGCAAGAAAATACAAAAAGAGCGACTTGTAACCAAAATGCAATATTTATCTGCAAAAATCCCGAGTGATAGGGGAAAAAGAGCCGTTTTTTTAATCAAAATGTAAAAAATATTGAGAAGTGCGACAAAATTACAGAGAAGTGTTGACTAAACTGTATTGCAGCCTTTACCAATTTGAGATAGAATAATAGCAGACGAAGGCGGGTGTGTGGAGCACCCGCGGACGTCAAAAAACACAAGGGTTGAATTTGAATAAATATTCAACCTAATTTTATTTTAGGAGGAAGAAAGACTATGAAAAAAGTACTTTCCGTAGCACTGGCTTCTGCTATGGTACTTGGCATGGGCGCTAACGCTTTTGCTATTTCCTACAACAGCAGCACCAACGACGAGGCTAGCTGGCCAAAGAACTTCCGTTTTGAGGGACAGCTGTTCGTAACCAACAAAGATGGCGACATCGTTGAGGATGCTTCCACTGACCTGACCGACAACAAGAACGTTGACTTCGAACCAGGCGACGTTATCTGGATGCCTCTGTACGCTGACCATCAGAAAGTTTATGAAACTTCTCTGACCGAAGGCAAAGATGACATCGACGCTCAGGAAGAGCACAAAGTTGCTGAAGCTTCCGTTGACACCGATGAAAAATGGTGCTACTACGACACTGGCAAGAAACTTTACGACTCTGGCCTCAACGATATCACCAAGGATAAACCTGCTATGAAACAGGGCTTTGACGAATGGCTGTATGTAGGTGAAGAAACCATCACCGTTAACAAAAAAGAAGTAGAAGCAAAGAAATACATTGCTTCTAAACTCAACGTTCCAGAAGATTACAAAGCAGACAAAGACAAGGGCGAGAAAGACAGCTACAAGAAATACTACATCGGCACCAAGACCTACAAGGACTACGAGGCTTGGAAAGCTGCTCTGACCGTAGAGAACGGTAACGATGCTTACATCACCATCAGATCCAACGAAGTTGAAGGCACTGCTGACGAAATCGGCAAACCAATCTGGAACGGCAAGTACGAAGATGACACCATCTACACCGGCAACATCGACAAGAACTGGTCCATCAACCTGATTGAAGCTTCTTCTACCGACGTTGAAGAACTGGTTGCTAAAGCTGAGCTGTACAAAGCTACCGCTGCTGACTACCATTCTTACAAAGGCTTTGCTGACGACATCGTACCAAACGGTGTTTATGTAAAGATCACCCTGAAAGATTCCTGGAAGTTTGTTGACGAAGAAACCGTTAAATACTATGTATACGTTGCTAGCAACAAGACCGGCGACGAGACCAACAAAGTATGGGTTGAAGGCAACTACGCTAACAACGACTTCGAATACGTAGACTTCACCTGGACCAACGATGCTTCCAAAGCAAAACTGTGGAAAGTTAAGAAGGGCGAAAACGGCACCGCTGTATTCGACTTCGCTGACAAAGCATTCTTCACCGTTAAAATGTACTCTGAAGAGTCCATGTACCTCGACCTGTCCACCGCTTACGACAAAGCAGTTGCCGGCGAAATGGACGTTGAAGCTGACAGCTTCTTCAAATTCGACAACGAAAACGCTAACTTCTCCAGAACCGGCACCCTGCTGATCGCTTCCGACGACGAGTCCCTGGTACCATACTCCATCGAAGATGGCGAACTGGTAAAAGTTGACGCTGAGT